>Ga0210038_1000003_pt1 | contig 234667 bp, 212 predicted proteins | sample CryGeyCG2114_020_FD_183970 | JGI IMG/M metagenome (GOLD analysis project Ga0210038, IMG submission 183970) | Groundwater microbial communities from aquifer - Crystal Geyser CG15_big_fil_post_rev_8/21/14_0.20 (SPAdes) (version 2) | ecosystem: Environmental > Aquatic > Deep subsurface >... | reverse complement strand
TACCTTGCTGCTGCAAACCCTGTGAGGCAGGCAGCCTTTGCCCGCGATGCCGATGAAGCCCGTAAGGCTGAAGAAGCTCGCGTGGCCGAAGAAGCTCGCGTGGCCGAAGAAGCTCGCGTGGCCGAAGGGGCTCGCGTGGCCGAAGGGGCTCGCAAGGCTGAAGAGGCCAGCAAGCCAAGCACCGCCCCTGAGGTCACAGCCGTGAAGGCTGTGCAAAGCAAGGTCAGGACGCTGCGTTCTTCATCGTCCGGCACATCATCGATGGTTACTGGCAGGCAGTCGATATCCTTTGCGCAGGGTGGGTCTGAGTTAAGCAGTGCAGCCGAAGGCGAGTTGAAGGCGGTTGTTGCCCTGATGAAGAAGAATCCTTCTCTGCGTATCGAGCTTGTCGGTTTCAGCGACAATGAAGGCTCGCGAGTGGATAATCACGAGACATCGGTGAATCGCGCTCAGGCGGTTGCTGATTTCCTGACAGCTCACGGTATCCAGGCGAGTCGCCTGATGACAAAGGGTTATGGAGATGCTTCACCCGTTGCTGACAACAGCACCTCCGAGGGTCGCGCAGCAAACCGCCGTGTTGAGTTTTATCTTTCGCGTTAGTTCTTTCCCGACTCCGGATACGTTTCCGGCCCCAAAGTTGCTATAGCTTCATCCGACAATATGCGAGGGTAAAGCCATGATGATGAAGACAGTTTTGATTCGTTTGCTGGGTCCGGCAGCGCTTGTGCTGTTGCTGGTGCCTCCGGTCTGTGCAGCTGACGGGCTCGGTTCATCTGATCCCAACAGCCTGTTCTCGGTTGATCGGGATAGTGCCATCAACGGCCGGATCAAGGCAGTGAACCATGCCGAGATTGCTTCGGTGATGGATGCGCGTATTAAACAGATTCCGGTTCGCGAAGGGGATGGGTTCCGCAAAGGCGACCTGCTGGTCGAATTCGACTGCGCAGTCGAGTTTGCCGAGTTGTCGCGCGCCGATGCCTCCTACAAAGCGGCTGCCGAGCGGGCGCAGGTGAGCAAGGAACTGGTGGAACTGGATTCGATCAGCAAACTCGAGTTTGTCATGGCAAAAAGTGAGGCTGCAAAGGCGCTTGCCGAGCAGCAGATCTGGCAGGAGAAGGTGCGTCGTTGCCGCGTGTATGCGCCTTATAACGGTCATGTTGCAGCTCTCTATGTACAGCCCTACGAATACGCCCGTCCGGGCGACAAGCTGATGAAGATTCTCGATGACACACGCTTAGAGGTTGAGGCGCTGATTCCTTCAAGCTGGCTGACCAGTATAACGCTGGGGATGCCTTTCTCGCTGGTGATCGATGAAACCGGCGCTACCTATCAGGCTGCCGTGAAAGGTATCGGCGCAGAGATCGACTCGGTCAGTCAGACGGTGAAACTGATCGGTGTGATCCAGGGAGATAACCGGGGACTGATTGCAGGTATGAGCGGAAGGTTGATTATGCCATTTGCCAGTGGTGCGCCGCAAAGTGACCGATAAGCCGCAATATCAGGGCGTTGCAGCCCTGCTTTCGCTGGAGCAGCAGGCTTGGGAAACCGCAAACGCGGAAGCGCTTGGTTTCTGCATCGTCAATGAAACCCATAATCTGATCGAATATCGTCAGTCGGTGCTGTTCGAGGCACACGGGGCTGAGCGTATCTGCGCTGTTTCCGGGTTGCCCGTACTACAGCGCGATGCGCCGTTCATGCAATGGATTCTGCGCCTCAGCCGGCTCCTTTATAAAGAAAATCACCGTCAGGCGAAGCCGCTTACCATTGATGATGTTCCGGAAGATATGGCGTCCGGCTGGAAAGAATGGTTGCCCCGGCATGTCATCTGGGTGCCGCTGAATGCTGGCAGGAAACGCCTTGGTGGCATGCTTCTGGTTCGCGATCAGGCATGGGCGCAGGCTGAAACCACGTTGTTGAATCATCTTCGCCATGTCTATGCACATGCTTGGTTTGCGCATCTGGTGAAAGAGTCCGGTTGGAGCTGGCGACGCATTCAGGAACAGTGGGTGGGGAATCGCTGGCGTTTCTGGGGTACGATTGCCCTGCTGCTATTCGCGCTGTTTGCACCGATCCGGCAATCCGTACTTGCTCCCGCCGAAGTGCGCCCGCTTGAAGCACAGGTGGTGCGCTCTCCTTTGGCCGGTATTGTGGACAAGGTGCATGTCGAGCCGAATCAGCCGGTGCATGCCGGTGATGTGCTTCTCACACTGGATGACGACGAGATCCGCACGCAGTTGCAGGTGGCGAACAAGGAAACAGCCATGCTGGAGGCGAACTATCAGCAGCTGGTGCAGCGTTCTTTCAATGATGTGCGCAGCAAGGAAAGTCTGGTCACCCTGCGTGCCAAGGCCATGCAGAAACGAGAAGATGTCGAGTTCCTCAAGAAGCAGATGGACAAGCTGGAGATTCGTGCTCCGCGCGATGGCCTGGCTCTGTTCACGGACAGCGATGATCTGATCGGCAGGCCGGTGCGCATCGGTGAGCGACTGCTGGTGATTGCCGAGCCGACCAAGGCAGAAATCCGTATGATGCTGCCGGTCGGCAACAGCCTGTTGTTTCCGGAGGATGCGGATGTTTCCCTGTTCCTGAATATGGAGCCGACCCATTCCATCGATGCCAGACTGACCTATGCAGCCTATCAGGCACAGCAGGATAGCGGTGGTGTGCTGGCCTATGAAATGCGGGCTGAATTCCTGCCCGGTGAAGTCCCGCCGCGCATCGGTTTGCGAGGTGTGGCTAAGATTTACGGTGAGCGCGTCCCGATGATCTATTACCTGCTGCGCCGTCCTCTGGCTGTCGCGAGACAGACCCTGGGCTGGTAACTGAGCCTAAATGCTTCCACCGCTTCGCGAGGAGTTGGCCCTGTGCGACGGGCCTCGTGCGCGCAGCGGAATGCCGACTTATTCACTTTATGACCCGCTGCGTAATCGTTATTACCGGTTCGGCTGGCCGCAGTTCGAGATGCTGCGTCGCTGGAGGCTCGGTGATCCGGGGAGGATCGCCGATGAGGTGAATAGCTCGACATCACTGAATGTCGATCCCGAGGATGTGCTGGAGGTTGCCATGTTTTTACAGGGCAACAATCTGGTGCAGGTCAGCGGACCTGCGGGCCTCGATGTGCTGGCAGGGCAGGCCAGGGCGGCAAGACGGCATTGGGCCACATGGCTGCTGCACAATTATCTTTTCCTGAAGATACCGCTGTTCCATCCCGACGCCTTCCTGAAGCGCACGCTGAAATACGTAAGCTTTGTTTTCACCCGCGGCTATGCGATCAGCATGCTGATCGGTCTGGTGATCGGTCTGTATCTTATTTCCCGCCAGTGGGAATCTTTTCTGCATACCTTCAGTTACTTCTTTTCTCTGCAGGGCCTGCTTTTTTACGGGATGGCCTTGATCTTCACCAAGATCATCCATGAGTTCGGGCATGCCTATACGGCCAGTTATTTCGGCGTGCGCGTACCGGTGATGGGCTTCGGCCTGCTGGTGATGATGCCGGTGATGTATACCGATACCAGTGATGCATGGAAGCTGACCGATAACCACAAACGCATGTGGATCAATGCTGCCGGATTTCTGGCCGAGTTGTCGCTGGCGGTTCTGGCCACATTGCTGTGGTCGTTCCTGCCTGAAGGCGCATTGAAGAGTGTGGCCTTTTTGCTGGCCACCACCACCTGGATCATGACCATGGTGATCAACATGAATCCGTTCATGCGCTGGGATGGATATTATCTTTTCTCCGACTGGCTGGAGGTGGACAACCTGCAGCAGCGAGCCTTTGCGCTGGCCCGATGGAAGATGCGCGAGGCGCTGTTCGCCCCCGGTGAGCCGGTCCCCGAAATCATGGATGACAGCCTGCGCATGCAGCTGATGACTTATGCATGGATCACCTGGATATACCGTTTCTTCCTGTTTCTGGCGATTTCCGTACTGGTCTATTTCTTTTTCTTCAAGCTTCTCGGCATCTTTCTGATGGTGGTGGAAGTCGGCTGGTTCCTTATACTTCCTATCGCGATGGAAATGAAAGAATGGTGGAAACGCCGGGATAAAATAGGAAATGCCACGGCTTATCGTTCGCTGGCGATCTTCGGTATGATCGTCGCACTTTTTCTGATTCCCTGGCAATCGCGCGTTGAGCTCTCGGGACTGCTGGATTCAGACCATCGTCTGGTGATTTATGCCGCTGAAGATGCAAGAATCGTTAAATTCAACGCAGTCGATGGCATGCAGGTTGAGAAAGGCGATGTGCTGGTCGAACTGGCATCCGATCAGTTAAATCATCATCTGAGCATGCTCAATAGCAGGCTCGATCTGCTTGAATGGCAGGAGTCCGCACAGGGCGTTTCCGGCGGTGTGGCTGCGGAAGGGCGCATTCTTCGCCAGCAGATGGCCGGTGAAGCAGCCGAGTACGAATCTCTGAAAGAACGCATCTCCCGACTGAAGATCACGGCACCGTTTACCGGCAGCGTGGTGATGGTGAATCTGGATGCCAGCAGGGGGGACTATGTAGAGCGCGGCGAACGTCTGCTGACGGTGGTCGATCCCCGAGAAGCCGTGGTCAGGGCGTATGTTCCGGAGAGCGATTTGAAGCGATTCGGCGCTGGTGCCAGGGCACGGTTTTATCCGGATGATCCGGCTATGCAGCCGATTGATCTGGTGGTGCAGCAGTTGGACAGGGCCAGCGCCAAGGTGTTGCTCGATCCTCCGCTGGCATCAACCTATGGTGGCACCATTCCGGTCATACAGGGGCAGAATGGTGAGCTCGTGCCACAGCAGGCGGCGTATCGCGTGCTAATGCTCCCTGAACATGAGACCGATGTGATCCGTAGTGTGCGCGGCACGGTCTATGTCGAAGGTTCGCGCAGCAGTCTGTTGGCCCGTTTCTTCAATCAGGTGTTATCCGTCGTCGTGCGCGAAAGCGGCTTCTGAATATCCGGGGAAGTCGTGACGGCTGCAAAGGCAGGAAGAGGGGAAACATCATGATCTGGAATTTCATGCGTATATCCTTGCTTTGGGTGGTGGCGCTGTTTGCCGGTGTACAGGACGCTTTTGCCCAGTCTGCCGCTGCGGCAGAGATCAATGATTTTTTCGGCAGCCTGAATGCAGCGCTGGCCACCGTGCTGTTTTTTGATGTCATGCCGGGAGAGGGCAATATGCCTTTCATCGTTGCATGGCTGATCATCGGTGCCGTCTATCTCACATTCCGCTTCGGCTTTATCAATCTGCGTATGATGGGACATGCCTTCGCAGTGATACGCGGGCGCTATAAGTCGGTCGACGACAAGGGCGAGGTCAGTCCTTTTCAGGCGCTGGCCACGGCTCTCTCCGCCACCGTGGGGCTGGGTAATATCGCCGGTGTGGCGATTGCTGTCAGTATCGGTGGTCCGGGTGCGACGTTCTGGATGATCGTGGCCGGATTCTTCGGCATGACCACCAAGTTCACCGAGGTGACGCTTGGCCAGATGTATCGCGAATACCGTTCGGATGGTCACATCATGGGTGGCGGCATGGAGTATCTTTCCAAGGGCTTCAAGGAAAAGGGGATGCCGAGGCTGGGCAAAGGGCTGGCGATTCTTTTTGCCCTGCTGACGATCGGCGGTTCGCTGGGGGCCGGCAATCTCTTTCAGGTCAGTCAGTCGATGGGTGCTGTGCAGACTGAAGTGGCTTTCTTTAAAGAGTTTCCACTGGCGTTCGGGTTTCTTATGGCCTTTGCGGTCGGGATCGTGATTATCGGCGGTATCCGCCGCATTGCGCATGCGGCCGAGGCGATTGTGCCGTCCATGGTGTTTATTTATCTGTCGGCCTGCCTGTGGATCATGATTTCGCATGCCGCCGATGTGCCTGCGGCCATCAGTCTGATCTTTACCGAAGCCTTTGCTCCTACCGCCGTGGCCGGCGGCATGGTCGGCGTGATTATTCAGGGCTTCAAACGCGCAGCCTTCTCCAGTGAGGCGGGTATCGGTTCCGCCGCCATTGCACATTCGGCGGCATCGGTGAAATACCCGATCCGTCAGGGCTTCGTTGCGCTTTATGAGCCGTTTATCGATACCATTATTATCTGCACCATGACCGCAATGGTGATCGTCATTACCGGTGTCTATAACGCGCCGGAATATGCCGGTCTTGTGCAGGCCAATAAGGGAGCCGCGCTGACCGCCATGGCCTTCGGTTCGGTGATTTCCTGGTTTCCGATCATCCTGTCCGTATCGGTGGTGTTGTTCGCCTATTCGACAATGATCTCCTGGTCCTACTACGGTGAGCGCAGTTGGACCTATGTGTTCGGCGAGCGTTATTCGATGGTGTTCCGTATCATCTTCGTTGTCTTCGTGGTGCTCGCTTCCATCACCAGCGCCAGCAATATTCTTGATTTCAGCGATCTGCTGATCTTGTCCATGGCGTTTCCGAATCTGATAGCGCTCTACCTTCTGCAGGGTAAGGTGGCCGAGGCACTGCGGGATTATCTGAGGCGATTGAAGAGCGGCGAGTTTGAACGTGATGCTGGTCGCGGAGAGAGCGGGGATACTGTTTGAAGCTGTTGCGCCGGAATGAGTGTCTGTGCCCGACGCTTGCCGGCGGGTTGTTGTTGCTGCTACTGCTGGGAGTCGCAACCGCTCTTTTGCTGTCCCAGGTACATGGTTTCCTGTCGTCCAGTCATCCGCTGGGCAGGGAGGTTCTGGTTATCGAAGGCTGGTTGGGTGATGCAGAGCTGGTGGATGCAGTCGCTAGGCAGAAGGCAGGCAGTTATAGTTTTGTTGTGACAACCGGCGGACCTATAGGGCAGGGCGGCTTCCTCACAGAATACAAATCCTATGCTCAACTTTCACAGGCCTCGTTGCTGAAGATCGGTTTGAACGTGCCGGTGTTTGCCGTTCCTTCACCGGAAGTCAGGAAGGACAGGACCTATGCTTCTGCACTGGCGTTGAAACAATGGTTGGCAGGGCACTATCCCGAAGTACGTTCATTCGATCTGATGAGTTCCGGTCCTCATGCAAGGCGCTCACATATGCTGTATCAAAAAGCGTTCGGGGATGCTTTCAGCATTGGCATTATCGCCTTGCCCCCAACTGCTTATGATGCCTCCCGCTGGTGGGTCTCCAGTGCCGGGGTGCGCACGGTGATCGGGGAGAGCATTGCCTGGCTCTATGCTGCAATATTTTTCTCTCCTTTAGCGGATTCTGAGGATTGAAGTCGCAACCTTCCCCGATGATTCTGGCTGTGTATGCTTCGCGGCTTGAATTCCGTTCCACAGGAGATTTTTCGTGGCCCTGATGATTACCGATGAATGCATCAACTGTGCGGTGTGCGAACCTGAATGCCCCAATGGCGCGATCTATGAAGGCGAGGATATCTACGAGATCGATCCGAATCTGTGCACCGAGTGTGTCGGGCATTTCGACGAACCGCAGTGCCAGCAGGTATGCCCGGTGGATTGTATCCCGCTTGACCCCGATGTTCCGGAAAGCAGGGAGGAACTGATGGTCAAGTATCAGGCGCTGACCTCGGCCAATGGCTGAAACCTGCGGTTCGCTGATCGTCGTTTCCGGTCCTTCCGGCTGCGGGAAGACCAGCCTGTGTGCCGCTTTGCTGCAACGCTGCCTGAATCTGAAGCTGAGTGTTTCCGCCACCACCCGCCCGCCCCGCCCCGGGGAAACGGACGGGCTTCATTATCATTTTCTTGATCTGCCGAGCTTTGAGCAGCAGGTGCGGGATGGTGCTTTTCTGGAGCATGCGCTGGTGCACGGTAATGGCTATGGCACACGTCTGGGCGATGTGGATGCGATGCTGGCCGATGGCTTCGATGTGCTGCTGGAGATCGATTGGCAGGGGGCTTCCCAGGTAGGCCTGCTCAGGCCACAGGCCTGCCGGATCTTTATACTGCCGCCCTCGATTGAAGAGTTGCGTCGTCGGCTGAGTAGTCGCGGTCAGGATGATGCCAGCGTGATTGAGCGTCGCGTGGCAGCAGCGGAGTCGGAGATCGCGCATGCCGGCGAGGCCGGGTTCCGCATCATCAACGATGATTTCGATACTGCACTTGCCGAATTACAGGCGATATATCTGGCCCATTCAGTCGCTCGCTAAGCAAAATCGGGTCGCAGTATAGTCCCGAAGTCACCTCCGGCCTGTTGCCGGCTAATTCCGTTTGCTATTCAAGGCTGCAAATTTTATGCTCAGCGTTCTATTTCCGGAGGTATGAACAACAATGGCTCGTGTAACAGTAGAAGATTGTATCCGCTATTATCCCAACCGCTTCGAGATGGTGCTGCTGGCATCGCGTCGTGCGCGCCAGTTGCTGCGCGGTTTCCCGGTGATGGTTGAGGATGAGGAACACAAGCCGGTGGTGCAGTCCCTGCGCGAGCTGGGTGACGGTCATGTCAGCTGGGAGAGTGTTTATGAAGCCGAGGATCAGGAGCGCAGGCGCCTGCAGTCGGCTACTTCCGCAGGGGTTGATGGGGACGCCTGATTTGCGACGGGGCTGCCGCGAAGCGTTCTGTTTTTCGCCAAGCAGCCCCTTCTCCACACGGGCAAGATAAGCCCACCAAGGGAAACATGCCTGCCCGCCTGTCTGCCTTGCTGTCTGTTTTTCTTTCTGGAGTTTTCTCCTTGTCACTTCGCGTACAGTCGTTTGCAATCGGAGGCGCTGTGTTGGTGAGTACGATATGAGCCGTATTTTCGAGGTGACCGACAAAGTTCGGGCTCACGATCCGCGTGCCGATATCGACATGATCAATCGTGCCTATGTGTTTGCGGCCAATGCGCATGCCAACCAGAAGCGCAGCTCCGGCGAACCGTATCTGGCGCATCCGCTTGCCGTAGCCAATATCCTTGCCAGCCTCAGACTGGACGATAAAAGCATTGTCACAGGTCTTCTGCATGACACAGTCGAAGACACCTCGGTTACACTGGCCGATATCGAAAGCCGTTTTGGTGCGGAGGTGGCTCAGTTGGTAGATGGTGTGACCAAGATCGGCCAGATCCGTTTCACCTCCAGCGAGCACAAGCAGGCGGAGAACTTCCGCAAGATGATTCTGGCCACAGCCAAGGATCTGCGCGTGCTGCTCGTCAAGCTGGCGGACCGTCTGCACAATATGCGTACCCTCGGCTTTCTGCCTGATTACAAGCGACGGCTGATTTCCCGTGAGACCATGGAGTTGTATGCGCCGCTGGCCCATCGCCTCGGTATCCACTGGCTGACCCAGGAGCTCGAGGATCACGCCTTCTCGCATCTGGAGCCGGAGGCCTATGCCGAGCTTTCCAGCAAGATGGCAGACCACCTCGACAGCCTGAACCGTACCCGTGAGCGCCTGGAAACCATCATGCAGGAAGCGGTGAACCGGCAGGGCAGCAGCGCCCGGGTACAGGGCCGCATGAAACATATGTTCAGCCTGTATCAGAAGATGCAGCGCAAACAGGTGGATTTCGATGATATCTACGATCTGGTTGCCTTCCGTGTGATCGTTGAGGATGCCCCGGCCTGCTACCAGACGCTGGGCATCATCCACAGTATGTACCGGCCTGTGCCGGGTCGTTTCAAGGACTATATCGCGCTGCCCAAGCCGAACGGCTATCAGTCGCTGCACACATCCATCATCGGACCGGATAATTTCCGTCTTGAAGTGCAGATCCGTACCGAGGCGATGCACCGTTATGCAGAAGATGGTGTGGCTGCGCACTGGCTGTACAAGAGCGACGGCATGGATGCGGGTGAACAGCGCAATTTCCAGTGGCTGAAACAGCTTACCGAGCTTTTGCAGGCAAGCGATCAGCCGGGCGAGTTCCTGGAAAATGTACGACTCGATCTGTTTGTCAAGGAGGTTTATGTGTTCAGCCGGGACGGCGATCTGTTCGCTCTGCCGCGCGGCGCGCTGCCGCTGGATTTTGCCTATGCGGTGCACACCGATCTGGGGCATCACTGCATCGGCGTGCGCATCAACGGTCAGCCGGCCGATTTCGCCACGCGATTGCGCAACGGCGACCAGATCGAGATTCTGACCAACCCTGAACAGACCCCCAGCCGCCACTGGTTGCAGCATATCCGCACTCCGCGTGCCCGACAGGCCATCCGGCAGTGGTTCCGCCGCGAGGAGCGTGATGCCAGCGTGCGCGTCGGCAACGAGATCGTGCAGGAGGTGTTCGGCAGCAAGTCGAAGATCACCGAAGAGGTGCTCAGCGCCCTGCATTGCGAGGATGCCGATGAACTGCGAGCCAGATTGGGACGCGGCGAGGTGCCGCTGGATCAGCTGCTGGCTGCTGCCAGACGTTCATCACCAAAGCGCCTGCATCTGACAGGCAATGAACAGGGGCTGATCCGTGCAGCCAAATGCTGTCTGCCGCTTCCGGGCGATAAGGTGATCGGCTGCTTTGAACACGGTCAGGGCATACTGGTGCATCATCAGGAGTGTGCGACGGCGGCTGCCGAGGAAGACAAGGCCTGGATGAGCGTCGACTGGAAGCCCGAGGAAGGCAAGTTGTACCGTACCTCGCTGGAGCTGAAGACCCTGAACCGCCGGGGCATGCTGGCCTCGGTTTCCGGTGGCATCGCCAGCTTCGGGGCCAGTATCGACGATCTGCGTATCCACCAGCTGGCGGGCGATATGACCACCCTGAATGTGCTGATCGAGGTGAACGATCGCGTGCATCTGGCCAAGTTGATGCGCGGTCTGCGCGCTATCGAGGGTGTGGTCAGGGTGCGGCGCAATATCCGGCTGCGCAGCCCTCAGAAGGTGACCGAGCGCATCGGCCGTTCGCTGCGCTCGCTGATCGGCTCCGGCAAGGACGAAGCGGGTAGTAGCGAAGAAGAAAGCAGGGACAAGGAGTGAAAGACATGCTTGAAACCATCCACAGTGATGCGGCACCGGCGGCTGTCGGCCCGTATTCCCAGGCCGTACGGCATGCGGATACCCTTTATCTTTCAGGGCAGATCGGGCTGGTTCCCGGAGAAGGGAGCCTGATCGACGACACGCTGGCCGGACAGGCCGGTCAGGTGATGCGTAATCTTCAGGCGGTGCTCAAGGCAGGCGGCTGCGGGTTGAGCGACATCATCAAGGTGAATATCTACCTGACCGATATGGCCGATTTCGCCGAATTGAATCCTCTGTACGCTGCATGGTTGGGTGAGCATCGTCCTGCGCGCGCCACGGTGGCTGTGGCTGCACTTCCATTGGCCGCCCGTGTGGAGATGGACGTGATTGCTGCATGCCGGTGAGGCCTGCAGAAGGTAAATAAAAAAGGGCGCCTGAGGCGCCCTTTTTTAATTCGGCTTACGGGTGGTCTGGCTTAGGCAGCCTTGGTGACCTTGCCGGAGCGCAGGCAGCTCGAGCACACACGCACCTGCTTGACGCTGCTGTTCACTACAGCGCGCATGCGATGCAGATTCGGCAGAAAGCGACGGCGTGTCGTGTTGTGCGCGTGACTGACATTGTTTCCGCTCATCGGTCCCTTGCCGCAGATGTCGCAACGTTTGGCCATAATAGTTCTCCTGCAATTCGTTAAAGGCTGCGCACTTTAGGGGAAGTCGGACAAACAGACAAGCCCCAGAATCAGACAGGGCTTATTGATCTCATCAATCCGCTGTATGCAGCCCCGGAAGCTATAGCATGTAAGGATACTTGTCCGTACCTGAACTGTGCTTCAAGCTTGTCCTGTGTATCGCACTCTGCAGCAGGATATCGGCATTTTGAACGGCATCGGGCCGGCGATTGCCGCGCGCCTGCGCAAAAGCGGCATGAACTGCATCGGCGATCTGCTGCTGCATCTCCCCAAGCGCTATCTCGATGACCGGCAGAGTGTGGCCATGCGCGATCTGCGTGAGGGTGATGAAGCCCGTACCCGTGGCCGCGTGGTGGATGTCGAGGCGTATGGCCGCGGACCGAGAAGGCAGGTCACGGTCAGTCTGATGGACGATGATGGTTCCATGCTGCAACTACGCTTTTTTCATTCCCCTTTTCTGCTGCGCGATGCAAGGCTTTCGCCGGGCCGCTGGCTGAGTGTGCGCGGCAAGCCGGAGTGGTGGCAGGGCCGCTGCCAGATGCTGCATCCGGAGTGGATGCCTGTGGAAAGTTTCCATGCCGGCTGGCGGCCTGTATATGCCTCGCTGGCAGGTCTGGGGAGTGCCCGCATGGCCAGGCTGGTGCATGCGGCTATCGGCTTGCTGGTTAGCGCTGAACATAGCCCGTTCGATGTCCTTTTTCCGGAACATCCCACTTTGCGGCAAGCCTTGCGGTTGCTGCACACACCGGATGATGCAGGGCCGGAAGGGCCGCTGATGCAGCAGGCCTTCGAACGTCTGCGGATCGAGGAACTGCTCAGCTATCTGCACCTGATGCGCCGCATGCGCATACAGGCCAGGGTCGATGCGGAAGTCTGGCGGGATACATCGCTCAGTCATGCCCTGCTGGACACCCTGCCGTTCCCGCTGACCGCGGCCCAGCAGACCGTATGGCAGGAGATATGTGCAGATGCGGCGCTCGGTACACGCATGCACCGCCTGCTGCAGGGTGATGTGGGGGCGGGCAAGACATGGGTGGCGGCACTGGCCATGCTGCTGGCCGTGCATCACGGCTCACAGGCCGCCCTGATGGCGCCGACCAGTGTGCTGGCAGGGCAGCATGCCGAAACCCTGAACGTCTTGTTCGCGCCGTTGGGGAAACGTGTGGAACTGTTGACCGGGGCCACCAAAGCCGCAACGCGCAAGAAACTGCTGGCCGGTCTGGCAGATGGCAGCATCGAGATGCTGGTCGGCACACATGCGCTGATCTCGGAGGATGTGCGTTATCACAGGCTCGGTCTGGCGATCGTCGATGAGCAGCATCGCTTTGGTGTACGGCAGCGTTGGGAATTGACCGAACGCGGTGAGGGTGTTCACCTGCTTGCGATGACAGCCACGCCGATCCCGCGTTCACTGGCCTTGTCGCTGTATGGAGATATGGACCTGAGTCTGATGCGCGGCATGCCGCCGGGCAGAAAACCGGTGGATACGCGGGTGGTCGCCAGCCGGGGCAAGCTGGCCGAGGGCATGCAGCGCGTGCTGGATGATGCCGGGCGTATCTACTGGATCGTGCCGCGCATCGATGAGGATGAAGACGGCGCCTCTGTCGAGCAGCGAGTGACAGGCCTGAAAGAGCGTTTTCCGGATGCCGGCGTGATGGCGCTGCACGGGCGCATGAAGGCGACGGAGAAGGAACAGGTGCTGTCGGCGTTCGCCTCCGGAGCATGCCGTCTTCTGGTGTCCACCACGGTGGTTGAGGTGGGGGTGAATGTGCCCGAGGCGCGCCTGATCGTCATCGAAGAGGCCGAGAACTACGGTCTGGCACAGCTGCATCAGCTGCGTGGCCGGGTGGGGCGCGATTCCGCTCAGGGTTATTGCGTGCTGCTGCCATCCTCCGAGGCGTCGAAGACAGCATTGCAACGCTTGCAGCATATGTCCGGCTGCCACGATGGTCTGGAACTGGCCGAGCTCGATTTGAAACTAAGGGGAGCCGGTGATGCCGTGGGGGCGAGGCAGAGCGGTGATATGGGCTTCCGGCTGATCGATGTCAGCCGCGACGCGGCACTGATCCGCTACTGGCACGAACACCTGCCCGATATCGAGCCGACGGAGGCCATGCTGCGCTTCTGGCGGCCCCTCGCCGAAAGCGTGGATTGATCAGCCGGAAGCGCGGGTCGCATACCGGGCGGCAGCGATAACTGTTTATCCGGTCAAAGTCTGCCGGATGGCCCGGGTCAGGTCTTTGATGCTGAACGGTTTGCTGATCACCAGTTCTGAGATGTCCTCCGCGTTGGTCCTGAGTTTATCGTAGCCGGTGGCGAACATCACTCTGACATCCGGGTTGATCTCCCTGATCTTCTCCAGAGCATCGATGCCGCCCATGCCCGGCATGACCACATCGAGTATCAGCATATCAACGCTGTGCCGGTGTTTGTGGTAGGTCTCGACAGCCTCGAAGCCGTTTTTCGCGGTCAGCACCCGAAAGCCCAGTTCTTTGAGTAACTCGCTGCCTGTCGCCAGGACCATCTCGTTGTCATCCACCAGCAGGATGGTCTCGCCATGTCCGTGGATAATGCTGCCCTCCGTACCCGGTGTCTCGGAGGGGCGCTCCGACAGTAGCTGGGGAAGATAGACCTGCACCGTGGTTCCATCCGGCGATGATGCGATCTCGACAGCGCCGCCATGCATGCTGACCGAGCCGTAGACCATGGCGAGCCCCAGCCCCGTACCCTTGCCGATCTCCTTGGTGGTGTAGAAGGGTTCGAAGATATGCTTGATGTGTTCCTCGGATATGCCGCAGCCGTTGTCGCTGATTGTGATGCGTGCGTATTCGACAGCCTCGGCATGTTCATGCTGCTTGATGAAACCCTGATCCGCGGAATAGCGGTCCAGCCGGATGGTGATCTCAGGCTTGTCCCGATGTTCAACGGCATCGTATGCATTGGTGATCAGATTCATCAGCATCTGCTGCAACTGGTTGATATCGCCCTCGATACGCATATCCGCATCATCCATCTCTAATTGCAGACCGATGTTCTCCGGCAGCGTGGCGCGGTGCATCTTGAAGGCCTCCTTGAGGAAGGGGGCGATGGATAAAGGGTGCATCTGCACGTTGCCCTTGCGTGAGAAGGTGAGCAGCTGCTGGATGGTGGCCGCTGCGGAGAAGGCGATTTTTTCGGCATGCTCAAGCTTGTCCACGACCGCGGGATCTGCGGCGATTCTGCGCTTGGCCAGATAGATGTTGCCGGTGATGCCGGCCAGATCGTTGTTGAAGTTGTGCGCGATGCCGCCTACCAGTGTACCGATGGCCTCCATTTTCTGCGCCTGATGGAATTGAGCCTCGAGTTCCTCGTAGCTTTGCAGATCCTGCTGCAGACCGATAAAATTCGTAATCTCGCCACGGCTGTTCTTTACGGGTGAGATAGTGAGCATGGCCGGATAGAATTCGCCGGATTTTTTGCGGTTTACCACCTTGCCCTGCCAAACCTCGCCGCGTATCAGATGCGCCCACATGTCCTTGTAGAATGCCGGTTTCTGGTTGCCGCTTTTCAGAATGTTCGGTGTTTTGCCCATAGCCTCATTCTCGGTGTAGCCCGAGATGCGGGTAAACGAAGGATTCACGAAGCCGATATATCCCTCTGCATCGGTGATGATCACAGCCTCACCGGACTGGGTAATGGCTTGCGAAAGCATTTCGATTCTCGCCTGTGCCATCTTTCGCTCGGTAATGTCACGTTCGATCGAGAAGCAGATATTTCTCCCATCGAGCTGAATCATTTGCACCGCAGCTTCGGCGGAGAAAACTGTGCCGTTTTTGCAGATGTGCTCTACGTCGAAGTGCATCACTTTACCTTTTTTGAGCATATCCACCCGTCTGGGAAAAGCTTCGGAAGATGCTGATCTGTCGATCAGGGTAATCGGCTGGCCGATCATTTCCTCGCGCGAGTAGCCGTGGCGGAGGAAGGCGGCATCGTTGGCATCGATAATTTGAGGCGGGCTGTCATCGTGGACTTCCAATACCAGCGCATAATCCGAGGCGCTTTGAAACAGAGCGCGGAAAAGTTTTTCATCTTCAGCCAGCTTCTTTCTGGCCTTTACTCGCTCGTTGATGTCTTCAATAGCGGCAACGAAATATTCGGGTTTGTCATTTCCGTCACGAACCAGCGAAACAGTCAGGTTGACCCATATGGTGTGGCCATCCTTATGGAAGTATCGCTTCTCAATGCTGTAGGTGTTTCGCGTACCATCCAGCATTTGCTCATAGAGTCTTGAGGATAAACCCAGATCATCCGGATGCGTGATATCATGGAAGCTCATCTGCAATAATTCATCGCTGCTGTAGCCGACGATGCTGCATAGCATCGGGTTGACCCGAAGCCATTTGCCGTCCAGATCGACCAGCGTCAGCCCGATGGCGGCCTGTGAGAATATGGATGAAAAGCGGCGCTCGCTGGAAATAAGTTCATTCGTCCTCTGGCGGACTTTTCTGCGCAATAGAGCATTCCATATGGCGTTGAAGAGAAGCAACAGCGCCAGAAGCGCCAGCCCGATCAGGGTTTTCCGGATGAGATGACCGATTTTATTCTCGCGTGGCATAATATGACTAAACCATTTGTCGTAGATGCGCGTGTATTCGCCACTTGCTTTTACAAGGTCCAGTCCGCGGTTCAGTTGTGCCAGAAGCTTTTCATTTCCCTGATGAACGGCAAAGGCGTATCCCTTTCCGTAGGCATCAAGAGATCCCGGGATATGTTTGAGGTTGGTAATGTGCAGTTTGTCCTGCAGTAGCAGGCCGACAAGTTCTGGCGCTATTACCGCGTCATGATGACCGTCTGCAAGAAGGGTGAAAGCTTCCTCGAATGAGTTGGTAAGGATCAGTTTTTCGGTCAGCTGACTGGAAACGGCGTATTCGTGGGTGGAATCGCCTCGCATCACCATCACCTCTTTGCCGCGCAGGTCATCGTGTGAATTCAGGTCGCTGGCATCATTGCGGGTAAAGATTACTGCATGGCTGATGATGTAGGGTGTTCCGAAATCAAGGAACCGGTCACGCTCCACAGAATAGGCCACAGCAGGGAGGGCATCGATTGCCCCCCGCTCCAGCTTGGTTCTCAGCTCGTTCCAGGGGGCGACCAGAAAGCGCAACGTCAGATTCATTTCCGCAGCAATGGCCTTGATCAGATCGATGGAGAAGCCGTCGGCATTGCCATTGCTGTCTACGACTTCATACGGGGGATAATCCAGCTCGCAGCCAACAGTGATGACGCTTTCCGTCAACGTATTGGCGCGAACTGCAGCGGCTTGGGATGGACGGGGCGCGATCAGGCATGGCAACAGTGCAAAGAAAAGAAGAATGCCGCCGATGAACGCCTGATACCGAATATTGATCATGCCGTGTATATCCCCGCTGTTCTGATTATGCCGACGAAAATACCCGATTGAGCATAGCAGATTGCATGCCATGCAAGGTCATATACGGTATTCACCACACAGCGTGAACCAGATCTGAATGTGCTTCCTTGCATGGGTTTGCATTTTGCGTGGCATTGGCCTGTTAATTGCGTTATGGATGTGTCGATCTGTCCGTTTCGGTCATGCTGGCAGTGATGTGTTGGTGTTGAATGAGGTTGTACCGTTTCCGGTTCGGAGAACACTTGAAAGTTTTTCCTAAAGTCCGGTCGGGTGATGGCGATAGATAGGGCTACGGAAGCGAAATGCTTTCGAACCTGCATATAGCAGGACGTGGCAGGGCAAGGATGTCGTTCACGTTTCAATACATCTACGGAGAGATAAAATGGCACTGACAGTCCAAACCAACAATGCGGCCATCACGGCGCTGAAGCATTTGAATACCAATACGACCAACATGAACAAGTCCCTGGAGCGGTTGTCTTCCGGTTTCCGCATTAACAATGCGGCCGACGATGCAGCCGGTTTCGCGATTTCGTCCAAGTTGGATGCGCAGACCAATCGTCTGAAAGCAGCCTCCCTGAATGCATCTCAGGCACAAGCCATGGTGAAAATGGCCGATGCCGGTATTAACGAGATCCAGAACATGGTCGGCCGCATTCAGGTGCTGGCCACGCAGGCAGCATCCGCCAATAACGCAGGCGAACTGACCAAGCTGAATGCCGAGAGGGTGAAACTCGAATCGGCCATCGACAAGATCGCAGCCAGCACGAACTACAACGGTGTGAATCTTCTTGATGGTACCGGAGCTGGTTCCTCCTTCGCCAGCACTTATACTCAAGGTACGGTCAACACCGGCGTTACCAATGCAGTAGTAACTGCTGTTTCCTCGAGTAACCTGAATGCAACCTTCCGTCTGGATTCGGCAGCCAATGGTAATGTGACCATCACAGATACCGGCGGTACCGCCACCAACTTCGTGGTTACCTTCCAGGCCAACACCACGGTGCATACCACACTGGATGACGGCACGGCAATTGATCTGACCTTCGGCGATGCACCTTCCGGTGTGGCTTCTTCAACCGCTGGTACTTCCGGCACGGTCGCAGTGACCGGGCAGGATGACTACAGCACGACCGGTGCTGTTGCCGCAGCTGATGGTGGCGCATCGATCGGTATCACTTCGACGGTGGTGACTTCCAACGGACAGTCCGAGCAGTACAGCCTGACCTTTGCCAAGGCAACCGGTATCGTCACGGTGACTGATACGGCTAGTGGCAACACCGTTGGTGTTTCCACGGCCTTCACTTCCACAACGGCTGCCAACCAGAATGTAACCCTGTCCGACGGTGACGTGATCAACATCGCCTACGCAGGTGCAGCATTCGGTGGCGCAGGCTCACTGGACGGCTTGATCGGTGTACTGACCGTTGGTTCGAACAACAACGGCGCTCTGTCTTTCCAGGTCGGTGCAGACAACACGGTGGCTAACCAGATTGATGTGAATCTGTCGGCCAACTACTCTGCTTCCTCGCTCGGCCTCGGTGTCGGTGATCTGACCACACAGTCTAACGCCCAGACCTATTTGGACGCTGCCAAGACTGCCATGGACACACTGATCTCCAACCGTGCCGATCTTGGTGCAACAACCAACCAGATCGCTTTCATTCAGGCAAATCTGGCAACCAGCATCGAGCAGGGAATTGCTTCAGTATCGTCCATTCGTGATGCAGACATGGCTGAAGAAATGTCCAGCTTCACGAAGAACCAGATTCTGTCGCAGGCCAGTACCGCAATGTTGGCTCAGGCCAATCAGGCTGCCCAGAACGTTCTGACACTGTTCAGGTAAGCTCTTCCCCAAGTCCCCTCCCTTCGGGGAGGGGGCACAGGGAAAATGATATAAGGAGGTAAACAGACATGATTGAGATCAGTTCGGTCAATAGCTCTGTGTCATCTCCAGTATCTGCTAAACCTGTGACGCCAGCACCTGTGAAGGTCAGCTCGGATGCGGCCCGACAAGCAATGGCCCAGCAGGCAAAAGTCAGCGAGGAAAGTATTCGTCAGGCAGTACAGCAGGCGAATATCGAAATCGCTGGAGGCAACGAGAAAGTTGGCTTCGGTTACGAGAAGCGTTTGGGGCAACTTTATGTTCAGGTCCTGGACAGGGATACCGGAGAGGTAATCAAGGAGATTCCTCCCAAGGAATTCATGGAGCATCAGGCTTTCATGAAGGAACTGGCAGGGATTCTTCTGGATCGGAACGCATAACAAAATGGCTGGCATTTCCAGTATATCCGGTCTGGTAGCCGGCTTTGATACCAAGGGGGCTGTCGAGGAGCTTCTCAAGCCACAGCAGAATCGAATCGACAGCCTTACCCTTCAGCAAACAAATGAATCCATCAAGCAGGAAGAACTGACGAATTTCAATGGCATGGTGCAGCAACTGCGCAATACCGCGATTGCCATGTCGACCACTACGAATTTTTATTCCTATACAGCTTCCTTAAGCAGTAGTTCCAGTGTGCCGGCAGTCAGCCTGCTCTCGGTGAGCGGCACCAACTCGGTTTCCGTGGGCAACCACACCATCAAGATCAATAAGCTTGCACTGGCACAGCGCGATTCTTCTTCCGCAGCCGTCCAGAGCAGTGCAGGAACAGCAGCAAGCAGTGATACCGCAGCACTGGGCCTGAGCGGAAGTTTCACAGTGGCTGGTGCCACCGTGACGGTAACAGCCGCCGATTCTTTGCAGGATATCGCCACGAGCATCAATCAACTGAATACCGGAAGCACCGCGACCGGCGTTACTGCCTCGATTATCAAAGCGGGAACGAGTGACTACCGGTTGGTATTCACGGCAGGTACCACAGGTGCCGCCAACAGTTTTGCTCTTGCCGGAGCAGACCTGAGCAATGGGGCTGCACTTGGCAAGCTGAACCTTTCAGCTCCCACTTCGTTGCAACTAGCTCAGGATGCTGAAGTCATTATTGATGGCCTGACCATCACCCGCGACGGCAACAGCATCAGCGATGCGCTTTCCGGTGTGACCATGGATTTGCTGCAGGCCGATCCGGCCACGACATTATCGATGAATGTTGCCATTGATACGGCCGCGCTTCGCAGCAATGTGCAGGCATTTGTAGATGATTACAACTCGGTTCAGGACTACATCAATGCGCAGTTTGTCGTTGATACCAAGACCGGAAATTCGGGCGTTCTGGCCGGGGATATTACCCTGCGTTCCGTGCAGACGGCCTTGTATTCATCGCTGCTGCAAACAGTCCCCGGGCTGGCTTCGGATCGCAACAGTATGGTTAAGATCGGTGTGGAGCCGGATAGTACAGGGCATATGGTGATCAATGAGAACCTGTTTGATGCCTTTGTGAACACTGCTCCGGATGCTGTGCGCGATGTGTTTGTCGCGCAGGGAACGAGTTCAAACAGGGATCTGGAGTTTCTGGTCAATGGCCTGAATACCCCGTCGGGTACCTATTCGATGAACATCACGGCAGCCGCTGCCCGTGCCGAGCTGAGCGGCACGAATGATGTGTTGAATCACACTCTCGGTTCCTTTACCGGTGCGCTGGACGATGTGGTCTCAATTACCGAAACCAGCGGCAGCCGTCTAGCCACAGTGACTCTTGGCGCAGCCATGAATCAGAGCGGTATCATCGATGCGTTGAACGCCGAATTCGACACCATGTATACCGAACAGCATCAACTGGCCACGGCACTGACTGTAACCGGCCCCGTTGCTGCGATCGGCAGCAGCACCTTTTCCCAGCTCGGGCTGGGCACGCTAGCCGGTGATACCATCAGCATCAGCGGCACGAACCGAATCGGCGGGGCCATCAGCGGCACGTTTACCGTGCTGAATCCTGCAACCGATACCCTGAGCAGTCTGTTCAATGCGATTCAGTCGGCATTCAATCAGCAGGTGGTGGCTGGTATCGATGGCACAGGTCATGTGATTCTCACTGATTCTGAAAGCGGCGATAGCCAGTTGAGCTTCACGCTCACGGCTAACAACCAGGGAGGCGGAACCCTTTCCTTCGGTGCCGATTCGGTGCAGGTCGAAGGACGTAATACGCTGGGTCTTGAAGCGCTGGCATCCGGCACCGGAGTGCAGATCCGCAGCAAAAGCTGGGGTGCATCGGCAGGGTATACGATTTCGCAAAGTGTGGACGGGCTCGGTATTACCAATCAGACCGTGGCCGGCGTGGATGTGGCAGGCACCATTAACGGGCTTGCAGCCAGCGGCAGCGGCCAGGGGCTCACGGGCTCGACCGGCGCAGTAGATGGCATGACCTTTTTATACAGCGGTACGGCAACCGGTGCGGTCGGCGATGTGGTGGTTGGCGTCGGTGTGGCAGCGATGTTTGAAGGTTCGCTGGATTATTTTTCCAATCCATTCAGCGGAGCGGTTCAGAGCTCCATTGCCCAGTTGCAGACCACGTACGATTCGCTGGGTAAAATGATCACCGATGTGCAGATGCAGATGGAAATGAGGCGTACAGAGCTGACGAAATCGTTTGCGAGCATGGAGACGGCTATGGCTAACATGCAATCACTAGGCAGTTTTCTCACCCAGTTCGTGAACTCTAAGAATTCCAATAATTGATTCAGGAATTATTTTAAGTTGGCCGACTATCCGGCGATAAGTAACTAGAGAAAACAGGAGGTTACCATGACCGGATACAAGGCTTATCAGGGAAATCAGGTGGAAGGCTCCGGGCCTCTCGGATTGGTGTTGCTTACCTATGAAGCGCTGTATAAGTCACTCGGACATGCCATGCGTGCTATCGAGGCAGGCGATATGAGCGCCGAGGTTGATCATACCGGTCGCGCCATCGAAGCCATCATCGAGCTTTCCACCAGCCTGGATGGTGAAAACGGCGGGCAGATCGCCGCATCCCTTGCCTCCATCTATGCCTATATGATCCGCAGGCTGAATGAGGGCATGTGCTCCTGTTCGCCGAAGGCTGTGCAGGAAGTCGCCGGTCTGGTGCAGACGCTGCGCGAAGGCTGGCAGGGCATTGAGGATCGTCAGGGCGGGCAGCGGAAGCTGCAGGCGGTGGGCGGCTGATGGCTTTGGGTGAATACATCGGGGCTTCGCGCGATGCCATTGCTGCGGTACGTCAGGTTGTGGCGCGCAGCGACTGGAAGCGGCTGGATGTGGCTGTAGAATTCTACGGTGAAGCCTTTTCCCGTCTGCGTCATTATCTGGAGCGTTTCGGCATGAGCGAGGCTAATGAGAGCGAAATCGCCGCATTGCGCCAGTTGGATATCATGCATCGCAAGGTGATGCGGCAACTGACATGGCATATGCGGCATACCGAGGAAGATCTGGAAACCATCGGCAAACTGATTCGTTAGAGATTCTTTCTCCTAGGCCTGAGCGGACAGCCAGCCCTCAAGCAAGGAGCGTATCTCATCCAGTCGGGATTGTGTCTCGGCTTCGCAGCGCAGCACCAGTGCGGGCTGGGTGTTGGAAGCGCGCAGCAGGCCCCAGCCATCATCGAATTCCAGCCGCATGCCGTCCACATCGATCATCATATGACCCTGTGCGGCGAACCATGCGCTGGCCTCGTCGATCAAGGCGAATTTGCGCTCCTCGGCGCAGTCGATGCGCATCTCCGTGGTGCTGAACGAGGGCGGTACATCGGCCAGCAGGGCCGAGAGCGGCTTATCCTGCGCAGCAAGCAATTGCATCAGGCGGGCTCCCGCATAGGTGGCATCGTCGAAGCCGTAATAGCGGTCCGCAAAGAAGATATGGCCGCTCATCTCGCCGGCCAGCAAGGCCCCTGTCTCTTTCATCTTGGCCTTGATCGGGGAATGTCCGGTGCGCCACATGATGCCCGTGCCGCCGCGTTGTTCGATATCGGCATACAGCCGGCGCGAGCTTTTCACTTCCGAAATGACAGTGGCTCCCGGATGGTCGCGCAGCACATCGCGTGCGATCAACAGCAGCAGCATATCCCCCCAGATCACCTGACCCTTCTCATCCACCACACCGATGCGGTCGCCGTCGCCGTCGAAGGCGATACCCAGATCGGCCTTGTGCTCCAGTACGCTTTTCTTCAGTGCTGCAAGATTCTCTTCCACCGTGGGGTCGGGATGGTGGTTCGGAAAGCGTCCGTCCGGATTGCAGAACAGTTCGATGACCTCGCAACGTCCGTCCGGGCACAGGGCGCGGTAAAGCGGGGCGGCGATCATGCCGGTCGGCCCGTTGCCGGCGTCGATGACCACCCTGAGAGGGCGGCGCAATTGCATGTCGTTCGAGACATATTCGTGGTAGGCGCGGCAGATGTCCTGCTGGCGGACATGTCCGGGCTTTGCAGGCTTTGCTTCAGGGGCTGCTTCCATGTTCTGCATCAGCTGCTGGATGTCGTCGCCGTGCAGGCTTTCTTTGCCGCGCATCAGTTTGAAGCCGTTGTAGGGTGCCGGATTGTGGCTGGCGGTGACCATCACGCAGCCTGCGGCGTGTTCATGGAACACAGCGAAATAGGCCAGCGGGGAAGGCACCATGCCGATATCCAGCACATCGCGTCCGGCATCGGTCAGGCCATGGATCACCGCCTGCAGCAGCTCCGGGCCGGAAAGCCGCGCATCGCGGCCGACCACCACGCGACCGGAGTCCGATAACATGCCGGCGAATGCCCAGCCCAGTCGATAGGCCAGCTCCACGGTGATTTCCTTGCCTGCGATGCCGCGGATATCGTATTCGCGAAAGGCATGATGCGGGATGGTCAGTTCGGGTGAGGGCATCGAATGAGTATATACGCGGGGGCCTGCTGCTCAAGCCTTGCTGCCCGGGGCTTGCTGCTTGGGACTTGCTGTGGGCCGCGCAGGCAATAGATTCGCCTGCCCATGTCCGCCAAGCCATTCAACACCCATCAACTCAACGACGCGCAATACGAGGCCGTATTCTATCGCGGCGGACCGCTGCTGGTGCTGGCCGGTGCAGGCTCCGGCAAGACCCGCGTGATCACCGAGCGCATCGCTGCGCTTGTGGAACGCGATGTGCCGCCGGATGCGATCACCGCCGTGACATTCACCAACAAGGCAGCCAAGGAGATGCGCGAAAGGTTGTCTGCACGCTTGCGAGACAAGGTCGAGGAACTGCGTATCTGCACCTTCCACGCGCTCGGTCTGGCTATGCTGCGCCGCGATGCCGGACATTTTAACCGGCGTGCGAATCTCTCCGTGTTCGCCGGTGGCGAGCAGCGCGGTGTGCTGCGCAGTGTGTTGCAGGACATGCGCTTGCCGGCGGATGCCAAACAGGTGGACACGGTGCTCGGGCGGATCTCGCAACTGAAGAACGGCATGCTGGGAACGGAGATGGGACTCGGCCCGGTGCGTGATCGCTACGATGCCCTTCTTGAGCGCATGAATGCCGTGGATTTCGACGATCTGCTGATCCTGCCGCTGCGTCTGCTGCGTGAGGATGCATCCGCGCTGGCCTGGTGGCGCGAGCGCTGCCGGCATTTTCTGGTGGATGAATATCAGGATTCCAGCCGTGTGCAGTACGATTTCCTTCGCCTGCTGGTGCCGCCGAATGGCAATCTCACCGTGGTGGGCGACGACGATCAGTCCATCTACGGCTGGCGCGGCGCGGAGGTCAGCAATTTGTTCCAGCTGGATAAGGACTACACCGGTCTGAAGGTGGTGCGGCTGGAGGAGAACTACCGCTCCACGGCTGCCATCCTGAATGCCGCGAACGCCCTGATCTGCAACAACAGCCAGCGGTTGGGCAAGGTACTGCGTTCGAATATCGGGCGCGGCAGGCCCACACGCATCTGGGAGGCGGCTACACCTGAGGATGAAGCCGAACGTGTGGTCAGCGATATGGTCGCACGGCATGCCACGGAGGATTCCGGCTGGGGTGATTTCTGCGTGCTCTACCGTGCCTCCTATCAGTCCCGTCCGATGGAGTTGGCGCTGCGTGAACGCGGCGTGCCCTATCATTTGAGCGGCGGGCTTTCCTTCTTCGACCGTGCCGAGGTGAGCGATGTGCTGGCCTATCTGCGGCTGGCGGCCAACGGGGACGACGATCTGGCCTTTATGCGCGCCATTTCAAGGCCGCGTCGCGGTATCGGCGACAAGGCGCTGGGCAATCTAGGCCAGTTTGCCGGAGAGCATCGCTGTTCTCTGCTCGAGGCCTGTCTGCATGATGACTTCGCGCATCCGAAGAAGGCCGCACTGGTGGAATTCTCTGCCATGATGGTACGCGCCGGTCATCGGTTCAGCCATGGCGAGCCGGATGAGGCCTTCGACGAGATGATGGCGGAATCGGGCCTGAGCGATTCCATCGAGAACGATGCGCAGGATGATAAGGAACGCGATTCGCGTCTGGGCAACGTCTCAGAGATCCGCCGCTGGTGGCTGGGGCATGCGGAGAAGGGCGGTAAGTCCGCAGCGCTGGCCGATTTCATCCAGCGCCTGGCCCTGCTGGCCGACCGCGATGAGGAGCCGGGCAGCGATGTGGTGCGCCTGATGACCGTGCATGCAGCGAAGGGTCTTGAGTTCAACCATGTGTATGTGATCGGCATGGAAGAGGGCAGTTTTCCGCACAAGAATGCCGTCGAGGAACAGCGCCTGGAGGAAGAGCGAAGGCTGATGTATGTGGCCGTCACCCGCGCGCGTTTCCATCTCACCCTGAGCTGTTCGAAGAAGCGCAAGCGCTACGGTCAGACCGAGTCGCAGGCCCCGTCACCCTTTCTCACCGAGCTGGGCGGAGAATTCACCACCTGGGTGGACAAGGAGCCTGATTCAGCCGAGGCGCACGAAGAAATCGAATCGCATATGGAAGCCATGCGCAGGCGGCTGGGGATCATATAGGACTTGTCACAGAAACGAATGGTTTGATTGCTTTCGTGTTTTTCTAATCGGCAGTGATAGGCTTAAATGGATGATGGGAAGTAGATGCCTCTGTCATGCCTGATTATAGTAAGGGGGGGCAGTTCGGAGGGGCAATTGCATGTTTGCTTATAGCCATGCCGAGGAGTCAAGTTCTGCACTTGACCCCAATCAATTCATAGTGAAAGCTATGGGGGCAAGGGAGAGACTGTTCAGTAAACCGGCTGTTAAACTTTCTGGTAACTGGCGCATCTTTGGTTCAGGTGGCCTGCCACCGATGCTGGCGTTGAGACGATGTTCTAATTTCGTGATCGATGAGCGGTGCAATCTCTGCAGGGGTATTTGTTGAGGTTAGTGCAGGATATTGAGCAAGGAGGGAGGATGATCTATTCAGCACTGGCTCTTATTGTTAACCAGCTTAACGATTTCCTGAAAAGGTCGTTCGATCTCGGCGAGGATGTGGTGGTTCTGTCGAATCTCATGGAGCAGGATGGAACGCTCGCACAGAATGTAGGTAACAAGTTGGTTGTTTCACTGATTAACGTAGAGAAGGAAACCTCCACATCCCGTGACAATTCGAAAGGTGGGGCTATCTCATTAGCGTCCTCTTATCCCCCGCTGCATTTGAACCTGTACGTTATGGTGGCAGCAAATTTCAGTTGTGCGAATTACGCCGAATCCCTGAAGTTTCTTTCTAACGCCGTGGCGTTTTTTCAGCGCCAGCCTTACTTCGATCATGGCGTAGCACCGGATATGGATCGACGGATATCCAAGCTGGTGCTCGATGTTGAAAACCTGAATGTTCAGGACTTGTCCAATCTCTGGGGTTCCCTAAGCGGCAAATACCTGCCATCGGTTCTGTATAAGGTAAGAATGCTTTCGTTTGATTCCGGCGACATTCTTACCCAGCTCACACCGATCGGTGGTTACGAGTCATCGGTGGAATGAGATGAGTTCGGGTATCTACAGACCTCTCTTCAGTGTTGCTGTCGAGCATGGTTATTTCTCGGATGGCCTTTGGAATGGTTTGCACTTTGAGCCGGATGCTGAGACATCGAAGATGGCCGGACTTTCCTCCCTCGTAATCAGGCAGACAGGGAACGGGGTGAGAGTAAGTGTGGATGATGAGGATCGTCATCCTCTTCGCATGTGGGCTGCGGGTAGTGACGGAAGACTCCGATTTCGTTTCAAGGTAAGGGCGCAAGACAAGGAGTACGCCAACTACACGGATTATTCTGTGAGCGGTTGGAGCGGTATTCCTTGTTTCGATAATCTTGATAAGGAAGTGCAGGCCGGAGGTGGGATTCGCTTGAGTCGTGGGGCTCTGGTAACCGAGGCGGATTTCAGGGAAATCGATGCATTGATTGGCGAAGGGATGATCGATTCGCGGGAACGGCGTGTGCCGCCGGATTTTATAGTGACGGTTTATGTTGTTCTTGATGGAGAGCACGGTTTCGATTTTATGCCGTACCTGATTGGTTTCGGTGCCCGTCGATCATACTGGAAGTATTACATGCTGGGCGACATGAACAGGTCCGATGTGTTTATCGTCGATCAGGAGAAAAAAGTCGAGTTTCTGGCTTGTGGCGAAGTTATGCTGGCGGGTAACAGGCCCGCCAGAGTTTTTCGCTCCAATCAGCCCATCTTCCTACTGGAAAAATCGGAATGCCGCTTCCAGTTGAGGGAGTGTGGCGTAAGCGGAGAGAAGGTATTGATCAAGAGGTTGCCGCTGGCATCTAAAACAAGACTGGGCAGTGAGATGATTGATGGAAGGAAGGAAGTGGTGTTGGAGAATTTCGTGCAGTATTGAACTGAACGATGTGGAAGTGATAGAAAGCAATTGGAAGGTAATCGTCACAGCGTGGCGAAATTTGACAGGAAGTGGGGGTTAGTATGGCCGCAGTAATGAAGACACCCGGCGTGTATATCGTCGAGAAGAATGCTTTTCCGAGTTCCGTTGTAGAGGTTGCAACAGCAGTGCCGGTTTTTATCGGTTATACGGAAAAAGCAGACAATAAAGGTAAATCACTGGCAATGACGCCATGGCGTATCACATCCATGGCCGAATATATGAGCTTTTTCGGTGGTGCACCGACACCCGTGTTCAGTTTTTCAGCTGGAGCGGCGACCGAACCCGAGGCGACAACCCTGAAGCTGGGTGGGAAAGAGTATTCACTGAGTCAGGTGAATCAGAAGTACATGCTTTTCTCCAGCATGGTCCTTTTTTTCCAGAACGGTGGGGGCCCTTGCTATGTGGTTTCAGTAGGTGATTACGAGGCTGATATCCAGGCGGACGATCTGAAAGCAGGTGTCGATCTGCTGATCAAGGAGCAGGAGCCGACCATCGTGGTGGTTCCGGAGGCAATTCGTCTGAAACAGCCGGACTGCATCGGCGTGCAGCAATACATGCTGAATCATTGCGGCAATGTCATGCGGAACCGCGTATCGGTGCTTGATATTTCCGACGGCCAACGCTCCCGTCAGGATCCCAACGGCGATCCGGTGGAGGCTTTCCGCAATGCGCTCGGGGTTAACTTCCTCGACTTCGGCATGGCTTATTACCCGTGGCTCAACACGACCGTCAACCAGTCGAAGGATTTCGGTTTCTGGAATCTGGATGAGGATGGACGCAAGGAGCTGCAGACATTGTTGACCGAAGAGCTGGGTGTCGGGGACGTCGCCGCCGATGATAAGAAGGGTACGATGATCAAGGAGATCGTCGATGATGTCACGAATACCAAAATGCCTGCGGCAGATCGGGGGTTGAGAAATTCCAGCCTGATCACGTTGAGTCAGAACTACAATCTGCTCCTGAAAGAGCTGGTTGCCTCACTCAATGTGATGCCGCCCTCTGCAGCCATGGCAGGTGTTTTCACCATGGTGGATAACAACCGTGGCGTCTGGAAGGCACCGGCGAATGTCAGCCTGAACTCGGTGGTTTCGCCTACGGTGAACATCACGCATGGAGATCAGGAAGATCTGAATGTGACGCCGCAAGGCAAGTCGATCAATGCGATTCGCCCCTTCGTTGGTGAGGGCACGCTGATCTGGGGTGCGCGCACACTCGATGGCAACAGCCTCGACTGGCGCTACATCAATGTCCGCCGCACCATGATTATGCTGGAGGAATCGATCAAGATGGCTTCCAAGGCCTATGTTTTCGAGCCGAATACGGCGAACACATGGGTCACCATCAAGAGCATGATCCGGAACTTCCTGACCGGGGTCTGGAAGCGTGGTGGTTTGGCCGGCACAGCGCCGGACGATGCCTTTGCAGTGTTTTGTGGACTGGGTGAGACGATGACGCCTGAGGATATCCTTGAGGGCATCATGCGGGTGACTGTGCTTGTGGCGATCAGTCGTCCGGCCGAGTTCATTGAAATCACTTTCCAGCAGCAGATGCAGAAGTCCTGATCGGCATTTGACGAAACCGATCACAGCAATACAAGACCAATTCAAAGGAGTCAAAAATGGCAGATGACGGATCCGCACAGTCCACGGCAGTATGGCCGTTACCAAAGTTCCATTTCGAGGTGAAGTGGGATGCAAATGTTATGTCATTCCAGGAGGTTTCGGGTCTGGATGTTCAGTCCGAAGAAATCAAGTACCGGCATGGTGACAGCCCGGTTTTTTCAGTGATCAAGATGCCCGGCATGAAGAAGTACGGCAATGTCACGATGAAAAAGGGTATTTTCAAAGGTGACAATAAATTCTGGGATTGGCTGAACGAGATCAAGATGAACACCATCAAGCGCGTACCGGTTACTATCAGTCTGCTGGACGAAACCGGTGCACCGACAATGGTCTGGACGCTGGAAAATGCGTGGCCGACCAAGATTCAGGGAACCGATCTCAAGTCGGAAGGCAACGAAGTGGCGGTTGAATCCATCGAGATCGTGCACGAAGGCCTGACGATCGCAAACGGCTAATCAGCCTAACGATGCCGGGGAAGGGGAAACTCTTCCCCGGCTTTTCCGGGAGTACGGATGTTTACGTATATCAAGGACTACAAGCTGGAGCCGGTTCTGGGCAGAGGCTGGCTGGAGATGGGCAATTATCCGCCGCCAGCCTTCTATTTCCAGGTGAAGTTTCCTGACTTCGGATTTCATGCCGATTCCTCTTTCCAGGAGGTGTCCGGCATCGGACACGAGATGCAGACCGATACGGTGAGCGAGGGCGGCGGGATCGACTCCGTGTATCACCTGCCCAAAGGGATCAAGTACCAGAATCTGGTTCTCAAGCGGGGCATCGTTCCCAAGAGTTCCAAGCTGATCAAGTGGTGCAAGTCGGTGACAGAGGGGACGTTCCCGATCGTTACACGTGCGCTGGAGGTGAGTCTGTTGAATGCGAGGGGCATGCCCATCCGCTCCTGGACATTCGACAACGCCTACCCGGTGAAATGGCAGGTGGGCGACTTCAACTCGACCAAGAACGAGGTCGCGATTGAGACAATCGAGCTTTGTTACAGCAGTTTTGTCAGGGAGGAATGAATATGGCGGTGGAAATCAGGCAAATGGTCGTGAAGTCCAACGTGGTGCAACGCGAGAGATGGGAAGATGAGGGTGAAGGTGAGTTTGATCGGGGCTCCGGTTTGTCGGACGAGGATATGAAGGTGATTCTTGCCGAGTGCCGACATTTGGTGATGGAAGTGCTGCGCGAAGTGAAGGATCGCTAGTATGCCGGACAAGCTAAGCATCATTCCCTGCACGCTGAACAACTCTGGCAGCGTATCCGGCACCCGCGACGGGGAGGCCTTTACGGCCATGCTGAACCCGGAAAGCTTCAAGCACGACAAGTCGATCAACTATAGCGGGATGAGCAAGAGTGACATCAAGAAGGCCGGCGGCATCCCGCTGGGCGCGTCGGCCGCCATGCCCAGGTTCAAGAACACGGGTAGCGAGAAGGTGTCGTTCTCGCTCACTGTTGACGGTACGGGTGTCGTGCCGCCGAACAGTGAGAACTCCGGTAGCATCAGCGGCAAGATCAAGGCGCTTAGCCAGGTGGTGTATGACTACAAGGGCTCCTCGCATGAGCCCAATGTGGTGAAGCTGGTGTGGGGTTCTTTCTGCTTCTACGGACGGCTGACCTCCATGTCCACGGACTACACGCTTTTCACGCCCGACGGGGAGCCGTTGCGCGCCAAGGTTTCCCTCAGCTTCACCGATTACACGAGCATCAAGGAAGAGGCACTCAAGGCGAACAAGAGTTCGCCCGACCTGACGCATAGCATCGAGGTGAAAGCGGGCGACACGCTGCCGCTGCTCTGCCATCGCGTGTACAAGGACAGCACCTATTACCTCGATATCGCGAGGATCAACGGCATCACCAACTTCAGAAATATACGACCGGGCATGCGGCTGAAATTTCCGCCGCTTAAATAAGCTTGGCTTCCTCACCCGCGCTCGACACCGGGCAACTTGTTACGGTATCCGTCTATAGTGACGGCAACGAGATTCCGGCGACCGCACCCATCGTGTCCGTGGAAGTCAGGAAATGCGTCAACCGTATCCCATTCGCCGAACTGGTCGTGCTCGACGGCGACATGCCGAACAAGGATTTTCCGGTCAGCAATGCCGACTACTTCAAGCCCGGTTGCAAGATCAAGATCGACGCCGGCTATGATTCATCGGAAGAGACCCTCTTCGAGGGTGTGGTGGTCAGGCACAGCATCAGGATCAGCAGCGACAACTTCTCGCGCCTGATCATCGAATGCCGTGATGCTGCGCTGGGCATGACCATCGGACGCAATAATGCCAATTTCGTCGATTCCAAGGACAGCGACATCATCACCAAACTGATCGGTAACTACAGCGAGCTGAGTTCGGATGTGGATACGACGGATACCGAGTACAAGGAACTGGTGCAGTACTACTGCACAGACTGGGACTTCATGCTGTCGCGTGCCGAGGTGAATGGCTTGCTGGTAGTGGTGGATGCCGGCAAGGTCTCGGTGAAGACGCCCGATACCAGCGGTTCTGCGCAATTGAAAGTGACCTACGGTGAGGACCTGATCGATTTCCAGGCCAGCCTCGATGCCCGAAGCCAGCTCTCCCAGGTAAAGAGCGTGAGCTGGGACATGAAAAACCAGACAGTCGTGGAGGAGGTGGTGGCACCGGAGACCCTCAACGACCAGGGCAATATCGATTCATCCACGCTGGCCGATGTGGTCGGCCCTTCGACCTTCCGCCTGCAGACGCCGGCCCCCATGGAAAGCGAAGCACTTAAGGCCTGGGCCAAGGGGCAACAGGTCAAGTCGGGCCTGGCGCGCATCCAGGGGCGCATGAGCTTTCCGGGCAGCGCGAAGGCCAAGCTCGGCGAACTGATCGAACTCGAGGGCGTGGGGGATCGATTCAACGGCAGTGTTTTCGTCAGCGCCGTGCGGCATGTCGTCGAGGATGGAAGCTGGATCACCGAGGTGGAATTCGGCATGCGTGCGGATTGGTTCGCCGAGAGCCGCGATCTTGTCGCGCCATCCGCATCCGGGCTGCTTCCCGGCATCGAGGGCCTGCACACGGGCGTGGTGAAGAAGCTCGACGAGGATCCCGATGGGCAATTCAAGATCCAGGTCTCCACCCCGGTAATGGATGCGGAAACCGACGGGGTGTGGGCGCGGTTGTCGAAATTCTATGCATCGAACGGCATCGGCGCCTTCTTCGTACCCGAGATCGGCGACGAGGTGGTGCTGGGCTATATCAACAATGACCCGTCCAACCCAATCATCCTCGGCAGCCTTTACAGCAGCAGCAACACAGCTCCCTACGAACTGACCACGGAAAACAACACCAAGGCGCTGGTGACGCGCAGCAAGCTCAAGGTGGAATTCGACGAAGACAAGAAGGTGATCACCATCATCACGCCGGGCAGCAACCAGGTGGTGATCAGCGACGACGACAAGTCCATCCTGTTGCAGGACCAGAACGGCAACGAGGTGAAGCTCTGCGAGGACGGTATCTCGTTGACCAGCCCGAAGGACATCACTATCAAGGCTGACGGCAAGGTGAGTATCACGGCCTCGGACAACGTGGAAGTGGATTCGCAGGCGGATTTCACGGCCAGCGCGATGAACGTGTCGCAGACCGCCGACTCGGGGTTTACGGCCAGTGGCGGCACGGCGGAGGTGTCCGCATCGGGATCGACCACGATCAAGGGCTCCACCGTGGCGATCAACTAGGGAGAGGATGATGGATCAGACGTTCCTGGGTAGGGGCTGGAGTTTTCCCCCGGAGTTCAACAAGACGACGAAGTCGGCGAAGATGGTCGAGGGCGAGCACGATATCGACGAAAGCCTGCGCATCCTGATGGGCACGAAGCTGCTCGAGCGGGTCATGCGTCCGGAGTTCGGCTGCGGACTGAGGTCCATGGTGTTCGACATCATCAACGAGACCACCCTGACGCAGCTTCGCGATACGATTCAGCGGGCGGTCCTTTTCTATGAGCCACGTATCGACCTGGAAGGTGTGTACGTGGATCACAGTGAGGCCGAGGAAGGCAGGCTGCTGATCACGCTCGTCTATCGCATCCGGGCGACCAATAGCCGTAGCAATATGGTGTATCCCTTCTACTATCTCGAAGGAACGAACCTCTCGCCATGATCGTGTGGGACGGTACCAGCCAGGACGACCGGCTGCTCGAAGCCCTCAGGCCGGGCTATGTGCGCGTGGATGAAATGCGCTTCGAGGAGATGCTGGCGATGGCGGCTGACTATGCAGGGCTGCTGGAGTTCCGTGGCACTGATAATCGCCCGGCAGGCGACTGGAAGGCCTTATTCGAATCCGATGAGACCTGCATCCTGGCCGCCCTGCTGGCCACCAACCTGGAACTGGTCGAGGCCGAGTTTCTGTCCAGCCTGGCAGCCGGCGACGGGGTAAGCGAAGGCAGCATCGAGATATGCCTCGATCTTGCGCGCAAGCTCGATGGCTGGCACTCGCAACTATCCGGCCTGGACAGCCCTGAGTCGGACAGGGCGTACGAGAAGATATCGGTGGTCATCGAGCAATCGCTGAGCAGCGAATTCCGTGAACTGTGCGACTTTCTCGAGTCGCCCGAGGGTCTGATCGGGAGCATCAGCATTCCGCAACTGGGCCCGGTCTGGCACAAGACCGGTTCGATGCGGGGGGATGGCGGGAGAACCCACAGTGAAGATCCGAAGCAGTTCCTGAAGGCCGTGTTCTATTCATTCAGGAATGGCGTATTGCATCTGCAGGGCTGGGCCAGAAGCAGCCTGTCGGCTTCTCTCGAGCGCAACGACCACGATCCCGCCATCGGCCTGTTCATCGCTTTTCTCAAGCTTTTCGCCAAGGTTCAAGCGAGGCTCGATCACTACACCCAGCGCCATCTGGATTTTTACTACGAGGAGGTGCTGAAGCTCCGGCGGCGCGAGCATGTGCCGGACAGCGCCCTGCTGGTATTCACCCCGGACAAGCCCGGCCGCGAGGTGTGGATCGAACGGGGAACGGCATTCAAGGCAGGGCTGGACGAGAACCAGAAAGAACTGATGTACGAAACGGTGAACGAAGTGCTCGTCACCGATGCCACTGTGCGTTCGCTCAATACGCTGTACCTGGCAAGAAACCCGTTGAGCTTTCCCGAGAAATCGCTGTTGGTTGGCCAGGGGAAGGATGGTGCCGGCACGGCCTATGTCACGTCGGCCAAGGTCAACCGGATCCCGGGAAACGGTGAGGCCGGGGAGAACGGCGAGGAGCAAGCCTATCCCCTGTTCGGAGTCCCCAGGCGTTCGCGGTCTTCCACGGCATTCGAGGATGCATATATCGGGTTCGCCGTGGCCAGCAGCGTGCTGCTGATGAAACAGGGCGAGCGCGACATCGTGATTTCCCTGAGCTTCGATCCGGGAGAGAGCGGGGAGGATTTGCTGGCTGCATTTGCTCGCCGCCTGAACGAATTGAACTGCAGACAAGCGGTGGATGCCGAAGCCGGAGAGGTCGGCATGGGGGTATATCCGCAGACCACGCTCAAGGATGCGTTCTACAAAGCCTTCCGGCACATGTTCAATATCACACTTACCGGAGAGCAGGGCTGGTTCGAGGTGGATGAATATTTCCCTGGGATCGGGCTGCTTTCGCTTGCCGGGCGCGAAGACCATACCCTGCAGCTGCGTATCCACCTTCCCGAGAGCGCCGGGGCCGTCGTGCCGTATTCCGCCGATCTGCACGGAGGCGGATTCGATACTGAGCTACCCGTTGTGCGTCTCTACCTCAATCCCGGTGCCTACTTCTATCCCTATAGCTTGCTGAGCCAGCTGGTGCTCAGCGAGGTCGGCATCTCGGTGGACGTGAAGGGGTGCTCGGACGTGCTGGTGTATAACCAGCTCGGGCAGATGAGCGCCAACGGCCAGTTCAATCCCTTTGGCTCCATTCCGGCCATGGGGGATTATCTGATCGTCGGCAACTACGAGGCGGCCCGCAAGCAGCTCACTGATTTCGAGGTGAAGATCGAGTGGGCCGGACTGCCGCTGGAGATGAACGGCTTCGAGGAATACTACCGGGCTTACGGCATGGATTTCAGCAATTCGACCTTCAAGGCCAGGCTTTCGGTGTTGCGGGACGGGCGATGGGCACCGCATGCCCGGGAAGACCACCCGGAGACCGGGCTATTTGTATCTGCGGATGTCGAGTCGGATGCGAAGAGCAACCGCGTGGACAGTCTCAGACGTATCTCTTTCGCCGGACTGTGCGGGATGTCCAGGCCGCTGGAGCATGCCTCCGAGGCCGACTATGCCTACCGCCCGAACACCCGCGGTGGCTTCTTCAGGCTCGAACTGAGCAATCCGCCGCAGGCTTTCGGCCACAAGCTGTATCCCTCGGTGCTGTCCAAGGCGCTGACCGAGCAGGCCAGGCTGAGTGGTTTCGGCATCTTCAAATGGTGGCAGCGGGCGAAGCGCTCGCGCATGGCGCGCAGGGTGTTGCCGCGTCGCCCCGCGATACCGAGACAGTACAAGCGAATCATCCGCTTCACGAAGATGAAGCCTCTGCCTAAGCGACCGGTCCCGGCCGATCCGAACAGGCCGGCAGAGCCCTATACACCGCTGGTTCGCAACCTGACGGTCAGCTACCGGGCCGAGACCAGCCTCAAGCTGCGCAATATCTCCTCCACGGAGGACGGGTTCCACCATATCCGGCTGTTTCACCTGCAGCCGTTCGGGATGGAGTCCCTGTTCACGCGGACGCATGGTAAGATCCGCCTGGTTCCACGTTTCGAGCAGGACGGCAATCTGTTCATCGGCCTTTCCGCCACGCGGCTGTCCGGCATGCTCACGCTGATGTTCCAGATGCTCGAGGACTCCATGCCCGAGGCCAGCGACGAGTCCTTCGATTTCAGCTGGCATTACCTGGCCGGGAACACGTGGAAACGCCTGGACCGCTCGCGGGTCGTGTCCGATACCACGCATGGTTTCCTGTCCTCGGGCATCGTGACACTGGACATCCCCGCGGATATCGGGCGTGGAGGGAGTGTTATGCCAGGGGAGCTGTACTGGCTCAGGCTGTCGGCGGACGGCAGTCATCTGCATACCCTGTGCAGCCTGCGCGCACTGCACGCCCAGGCCGTTCGGGTCACCTGGCAGCGACACAAGGCCAACAGCTTCGCCCACCTGGATGGCGCATTGCCGGCCGGCAGCATCAGGGAGGCGCGTTTCACCATTCCGGGCATCCAGAAAATCCGTCAGCCTATGGATTCTTTCGGTGGTGCGATGCGGGAAGCCCGCGAACAGCGCATGGTTCGTGTCAGCGAGCGCTTGCGCCACAAGAGCCGCGCGGTCACGCCGTGGGATTTCGAACGGCTGATCCTGCAGCGCTTCCCGGAGATCTATAAGGTGAAGTGCTTCCCCTGCATGAGCGGTCGCCCCGGAGAAGGCGACAAGCCGGTGCCGGGCAGCCTGCTGATCGTGGTGATCCCGGTGTTGCCGGAATCCGATTCGCTGAACATGCAGCCCATGGTCAATGCCCTGGTGCTTAGGGAGGTGAAGGAGTTCGTCGCGGGTCTTGCCTCGTCGTTCTCGGACATCCAGGTGCGCAATCCGGCCTACGAGCAGATCCAGGTGCGCTGCAAGGTGCGCCTGAGGAGCAATCCCGGGCGCAAGATGCAGCACAATGAATTGAACCGGAAGATTGTCGATTATCTTTCGCCTTGGAAGCCCCATGGGCTGAAAGCAAAGTTCGGTTGGCGAATCAGCTGTAACGACGTGCATGCCTTCATCCAGGAACTCGACCTGGTCGATGGCGTGTCGGGGCTTTCCCTGCTGCATATCGTCGAGGAGGATGGTCACCTGTTCAAGCTTGGCGACACAGGAAGGCAGGCAGCCGGCTATGCGACAGCGGCCGATGTGCAGGCGACCCATCCATGGAGCATCGCCATTCCGGCCAGGCAGCACCTGATCGATATCGTGGACGACACGCGTGCCTGGAAGCCGGAAGCGACCGGGGTATCACGCCTGTCCATTGGCGGTACCTTTATTTTGTCACGGGGAGAGGCATGACACAGCGCAACAGGAAAACACTAAGCGATAATTTTACTGACGGTTCCCTGCCCACGCAGGAGTCGTTTTCGGACCTCATCGACTCGATGGTCAACATCGTTGACGACGGTTTCGAAAAGAGCGCCCACGACGGCCTGAAGGTGGCCCAGTTGGGCAGTGGCCGGCTGGTCAGTTTTTACAACGAGATCACCGTGAACCCGCCGCAGTGGGCCGTGGGCTTCTCCACGCCTTCCTATGGTGGCGGCAGCGACCCGCACAAGAGCCTCAATTTCTTCTACGGTAACGATCCGGCTACGGGCCTGACGCTGGCCAAACAGGCGGATGCCGATGACGGCGAGGGCGCTGAAGAGGCCCGCATCCGCGTCGGTATCAACATCCGGGATCCGGAGCATGAACTGGATGTCAGCGGTATCGTGGCGTCCGACGGCAGGCTCGGTCGGGAGGGCAGCACAGAGCGCCAGGTTCGTGCCGATGGCAAGTGGCACCCCGTCATCACCGGACTGGACGGCTGCCAGGCCTTCGAGATCATGGCCGGGGTAGGCAAGAAGAACACCGGTCGCTATGCCCTGCTTCACGCCTTCGCGCTGAATACCTTCTTCTCGAAGAAGGACGACATCACCTGCCACCAGGCACACTTCTCCTCGCGCTGCGATCAGATCGACCTGCGCTGGACAGGCAGCATGCACGATTACACGCTGGAGATGCGCACGAGGTGCAGTTTCGAGCAGAACGAATCGGACGAGGTGTATATCCGCTACTACATCACGCAGCTGTGGTTCGACCCCTTCATGGAGCGCAGCACCATGCAGGCCGGGCCTGAATCCGACGAGGGGTAAGCATGGCATCTGGTCAGGCTCCGGGCGATATCGCGACCCGGCCGCAGGTCACGCATGCGGGGGCCGAGTCGATCGGCAGACGCAAATCCGACGATTCCGACGGCCTGGATTTCGAGTCGCTGTTCAGGCAGGGGCTGAGCATCGTCCAGGAGGTGTCCGGGAAGAACTGGACGGACTATAACCAGCACGACCCGGGCGTGACCATCCTGGAAGCACTGTGCTATGTCCTGACTGAGCTGGTGTATCGCACAGGATTCCCCGTGGCGGATATGCTGCCGGACAGCGAGGGTCGCATCGACTTCGCGCGCCAGGCGCTCTACCGGCCGGAGGAAATCTTTCCCAGTCACCCGGTCACCGAAAGCGATTACCGCAAACTGATCCTCACCTCGATTCCGTTCATCGATAATGTCTGGATTCGACCGGTCGACCGGGAGGAAGCCGGCAGGCCGGGTCTCTCCCGTATCTACGTCCAGCTCAGCGAACGCGTGTCCGACCAGGACCAGGAAGTGGTGGCCCGAGCCTTCTGCGACGTGGTCCGCAAGCTCTACGGCGCGAATCGCAACCTGTGCGAAGACCTGGCCGGCGTGGAGGTAGTGAGGCGTATTCCTTTTTCGCTACGCGGTGAGGTCGAGATCGATGGCAAGCGCGAGCCGGCGGACATCCTGGCGGAAATCTGTTTCGAGTGTTCGCAATACATGAGTCCCAGGGTGCCTGTGCACTCGCATGCCGAGCGTTTCAAACAGGGTGAGAGCCTGGAGGAATTGTTCACCGGCGTGTTCAGCGAGAAGGGCTATATCGATGATGATGAACTCTATCCGTGGCGAGGTCATTTCTCGATCTCGGACCTGGTCTCGGTCATTGCCGGCATCGACGGAGTGAAGAACATCAATCAGCTGGCCTTCGTGGACGGCTTCGGCAATGAGACCGACAGCATCAACCTGGAGAGCAGCCTGTCGCACCGGGCTGTGGCCTGCCTGACCGCATCTTTGCCGATCGAGGACATGCGCCTGATCAAGGGAGGCAAGGTGTTCCCGATTTCCCGGCAGGATGTGCAACAGGAGTTCCGGCGGCTGGATTACACCTATCAAGTGTCCCGGCAGCACAGCTATAGCTTCGAGTGGCTCGAGGAGTTGCTCCCCCAGGGCGTGTATCGCAAGCTCGGAGAGTATTACTCGATGCAGAACCATTTCCCCGACATCTATGGACTGAATGCCTTCGGGGTGCCTGATACCGCGACCGACGAGCGCAAGGCCCAGGCCGCCCAGCTCAAGGCTTACCTGCTTTTTTTCGAGCAGGTGATGGCGAATTTTCTGCAACATATGCACGAGATTCCGCGCCTGTTTTCGGTGGACGGGCAACTGAGCCAGTCATATTTCCATCAGGTGCTGGACAACGATGCGGTGCCGGGCGTCGAGCCGCTGTACCTGGACGGCATGGACGGGCGGCTGGCTGGACTGATGCGGCGATACGACAACTTCGACGACCGCCGGAACCGTATCCTGGATTTTCTGCTGGCCTTGTATGGCGAGAAATTCAGCCAGAACTCCTTGCGGCATTTCTTTCCGGAGCATACGAAGGATCAGCGGATCGACAACAAGCTCGCTTTCGTGAAGCACATCGTGCAATTGGGAAAGAATCGCTCGGCCGCGTTCGATGACCGCAATCCGGTCTCCGGGGATGAAAATTGCTCAGGCCTGGAGAGCAGACTGGGACTGTTGCTCGGGCTTCGGGAGAGCGAAGCGGTGCGGGACGAGAATTCGGGTGATTCTCGGGCGGGAGAGTTTCACCTGGTCGAGCACATTCTTCTCCGGCCGACTGCGGGTGCCCGGCATCAGAATCTCGATGTGCCCGAAGGGTTCTACGGGCTCAGGTTGTCCCTGCTGTTTGCAGTCCGGGGTTCGGGCTCGTCCGGCCTGGCTTTCCGACAACTGGTCGAGGAAACCGTCGCCCGAAACTGCCCTGCCCATATCCATCCCGAGGTGTTCTGGCTCGATGTGCCGGATATGACCCGTTTCAGGGAGTTGCACGACAGCTGGTTGCAGGCCAGGCGTACCCCGACGCTGGCAGCGCAGGTCGTCGACGAGGCCGCATCTGCGCTGCTCGGCTTCCTGCTCGAACTCAGGAAGCCGCCGGCAACGTGAGCGCGCATGACTAGGCCGCACGTGATCGGCGAGGCGCTGTTCGAGATTGCCTTTGTCTCGAAGCGTGGCGCGCGGGCCGTGCCCGAGGCGATCGAGGAATTCATCCAACACAGCCTGCTCAGACATACCGATGAGATCTTCAGCCACTGTGATCCCGATGGCGCGATCGCCAGGATCGATGTGCTGGAGGTGGACCTCGGCGACATCAACGGGCCCGACTTCCAGGTAGAGATGGAGGAGCGTTTCAAGGACCGGTTGCGCAAGGCGCTGAGGAAAAAGATGCGGGTGCTATCCACAGCCCCGGCGGAGGGGGAAGGCATTGTCACGCTCGAGATGGGCGGATTCGAGCAACTGTGCCATTTCCTTGAGATGGGGTATGTCAGGGACTCGGCGGCTCTTCTGGATGCCGGTGCGCCGGAGCAACTCCTTGAGCATGCCGTTCATCACCAGTCCGGCGCGCTCGCCGGCTTCCTGAAGCGCACGGCCAGACGGGAGGACGTATTGCGGCGCCTGGCCATGCAGTTTCCCGAAGCCCTGCTGGACGAGTTGCTGGAGATGTTGGCTCCGGGGGCGAGCGCTTCGCTGAGGGCTCGTATGCCTGAGCTCGAGGCAAGGCTTGCCCGGCGCAGCAGGACTACGACGTCTGCGGGTGTCCGGCGATATGTGTACGAGATACTGTTCGGTCTGCTGACACATCGCACCATGGCCGGGGGGGATGTGGACAGCTTGCTCGGCGAGTTTGTATCCGGCATGGATGCAGGTGGCGAGATGGAAGCGCGGGATGCCAGCCTCGGGCAGGATGATATTGCCGGGGCTTTGCCCTCTGCTGAGAGGTTGCGAGAAAGCTTCGAACATGCGTTGGAAACCGGCGATGTGTCCGGGCTGGAAGGCGGTTGGGGCGGGCTGATCGAGCGGCATGCAGACATGGTGCGCGAGGTCGTGGCATCTCGCGTACAGGATGTATCGAGGCGCGACAGGATTATATCGGTGTTGCCCGAGTCTATGTTGCGACAGCTGCTGCCGTTGCTGGACCCGGCGGATGCAATCCTTATGGAGGATGTTTTGCGCGGCCCGGGGCCGGAGTCCGGGGTATCGGAAACAACGCGGGTCGAGGTCTTGCTCAGCGGGTTCGCCGCGCGCTTGTCGGGTGCGAGGGACGGCGCGTTCACGGACGGGATCGAAGTTCTGATCGCGCATCATGCTGATGCGCTGGCCGGATTTCTGCTGGGTGGAATCGATACGTCTGCCCCCGGGCGTTTGCATGCTGGAGAGGCGCAGGCACTGGTCCGTTTTCTGATCGGGCGCAAAGCCAGGGGGGATTCGGGCGTATTCCTTGAGTCGGTGGAGACCCTGGCAGGCGAAGCGAAGGATATCGCGAGCTACTACCGCCACGTGCTGCAACAATTGCTGGCTGGTGCGCGCGTGGACCTGGTCGAGGCTGCAGGCATGGCTGCGGAGCAGGCAGCCCCCACGGAGAACGAACTGCTGCGCATGAGGCTGGAACAGGCGTTGGTCACCGGTGACGTGTCGGACATCGGCGGCGACTGGGCCGGCATGCTCCGGCGGCATGCAGGGCTCGTGCGCGAGGTGTTCGCCCGTCGCATGGGAGATGCTTTGCTCCGGGACAGGCTGGCATCGAGCATGTCTGCCCCGATGCTGCGTGAGCTGGTTGCGGTCCTGCGTCCGGAGCTGGTCGATATGATCGATTCGCTGTTGGCGCTGGAGGAGCTGTCGGGCGATGAGGCAAGTGCGATGTTCTGGCGACATTCCCTCACCTGGATGCACGATGCCCGGATGCGCGCGACGGGAGAGGGAACGGGCGATTACCTGCGAAGCCTTCTGGAGGCCGGCCTGAAGCCTGCGACATTGCGTCGGGCGGTGCAGCCGATCACACCGGAACTGGCGGAGATATTTCGGACACACGACACTCCGGAGGCGCTGCTTGGCAGGTTGAAGGGCCGCTTGCTTGGCAACGTGGCGGATGACGTGTCGCGCGAGATAACGGGGCTGATCGAACATCATGCGGATGTACTGGTACGGTTTCTTGAAGGCGACGTGGTTGTTGCTGCCCCCGGGCGTTTGCATGCTGGAGAGGCGCAGGCACTGGTCCGTTTTCTGATCGGGCGCAAAGCCAGGGGGGATTCGGGCGTATTCCTTGAGTCGGTGGAGACCCTGGCAGGCGAAGCGAAGGATATCGCGAGCTACTACCGCCACGTGCTGCAACAATTGCTGGCTGGTGCGCGCGTGGACCTGGTCGAGGCTGCAGGCATGGCTGCGGAGCAGGCAGCCCCCACGGAGAACGAACTGCTGCGCATGAGGCTGGAACAGGCGTTGGTCACCGGTGACGTGTCGGACATCGGCGGCGACTGGGCCGGCATGCTCCGGCGGCATGCAGGGCTCGTGCGCGAGGTGTTCGCCCGTCGCATGGGAGATGCTTTGCTCCGGGACAGGCTGGCATCGAGCATGTCTGCCCCGATGCTGCGTGAGCTGGTTGCGGTCCTGCGTCCGGAGCTGGTCGATATGATCGATTCGCTGTTGGCGCTGGAGGAGCTGTCGGGCGATGAGGCAAGTGCGATGTTCTGGCGACATTCCCTCACCTGGATGCACGATGCCCGGATGCGCGCGACGGGAGAGGGAACGGGCGATTACCTGCGAAGCCTTCTGGAGGCCGGCCTGAAGCCTGCGACATTGCGTCGGGCGGTGCAGCCGATCACACCGGAACTGGCGGAGATATTTCGGACACACGACACTCCGGAGGCGCTGCTTGGCAGGTTGAAGGGCCGCTTGCTTGGCAACGTGGCGGATGACGTGTCGCGCGAGATCGCACAGTTGGTCCGGCACCATGCCCGAATGTTGGCCGGTTACCTGGAAGGCGTTGCGGACCTCTCGGGCCTGGCACGTTTGCAGGCCGGGGAGGCACACGAGCTGACCCGTTTCCTGATCGACTGGAAGGGCAAGGGCGCTTCCCGGAGCTTCCTGGATACCGTGGAGCGGCAGGCGGCAGGGGTGAAGGATGCCGCGAGCTACTATCGCTTCGTGTTGCGCCACCTGCTGGCCGATGCGGTTGTGGACCTGGCCGAGGCAGTCCGAGCCGGAGCCGGGCAGGCATCGCCGATCACCGAAGAGCGATTCCGGACCCTGATGGAGAAAGCACTGAATCCGTCGGACGCAGTCCTGCTTGATGAATCCTTGCGCGGCACTGAACCGGTGACCGGGGCATCTGATGCCACACCTGCCGAAGCCCTGCTTGAGTGGTTTGGCGCTCGTCTGTCCGGCACGACGTACGAAGAAGTTACGGACGCGATCAAGGCGCTGGGTGCTGATCATGCCGACGCACTGGCGGACTATCTGACGCTCGGCCTGGATGCAGCCTCCATAGCTCGTTTGCGCGCCGGAGAAGCGCGCGCCCTGGCCCGCTTCCTGATCGTTCGAAGGGGCGGCGAGGGTGCGTCCGTGTTTCTGGAGTCCGTGGAGAAGCAGGCGCAAGAGGCAAGGAACCGGGAAGCCTATGCGCATAGCGTGTTGCGCCAGTTGCTGGCAGGCAAAACCGTGGATCTGGCCGAGGCAGGACTGGCCGAACGTGAGGCTCCAGACGCAGCGGATGAAGACGCGATACGTGCTCGAATTGAGCAGGCCCTGGTCACCGGTGATGTTTCGGGCCTTGAGGACGATTGGGCTGGGATGCTCCGGCATCATGCGGACTTCGTGCGGGGGGTGTTCGCTCGCCGCATGGGTGATGTTTTGCTTCGCGACATGCTGGCATCGGGCATGTCTGCCCCGATGCTTCGCGAACTGGTGAAGGTCCTGCACCCTGATTCGGGCGACATGATCGGATTGCTGCTGGCTCAACCCGAGCTGCAGGATGCCGGGCGGTCCGGGCTGCTGTGGTCATTCACGTTTGCCTGGTTGCACGAGGCGGGCGATCCACCAGCAGGTCCGGCGGCATACATACGTGGTCTGATGAACATGCTGGCGGATGCAGGCATGGATCGACGTGCGTTTCTGTCTGCAGTGCAGCATGTCGCGCCGGAAGTGGTGGCAGGTCTGCGGGATGTGGCGGAAACCGGTGACTTGACTGGGCGGGCACCCGCCGGCCTGGCGGTCCATCCACTTGCTCGACTGGCGGCCCGCTTGTCGGGGTCGGTGTCCGGAGACATCGCGGACGAGATTGATTCACTGGCCGCGCATCATGCCGACGTCCTGGCGGCCTATCTGGCACGGGGAATCGAAGCGAAAGCCCTGGCTGGCCTGCATACCGGGGAAGTGCGTGCCCTGATCCGCTTTTTGGTCGGACACAAGGGCAAGGGATCGGCCGGCGCGTTCCTGGAATCGATGGAGAGGTATGCGGCCGAGGCCGGGGACCAAGGGGCATATTATCGATATGTTCTTGGCCGATTGCTGGCTGATGAAGCGGTGGAACTGAGCTGGGAAGGTGTCAGGGCAGGCGACAGGGAGACACCGCAGGGTGGATCCGGGCCGGACGAGGTTGAGACAGTGACGGTTCAAGCCTTGCTCAATCGTTTGCAGGCTCGCCTGGCCGGGGCATCGGTGGGCGAGGTGTCCCGCGAGATTGGAGAACTGGCGCGGATGGATGCCGATAGCCTTGCGCATATGCTGGAGCAGGGACATGGCGTTATGTCCGGGTTGGATCGATTGGGGCTTGCCGAGGCCAGGGGGCTGGCGTTTTTCCTGATCCGTCGCAAGGCCGGACAACGGGCCGGATCTTTCCTGGAGGCGATTGAGAGCCAGGCGGAACATGCCATGAGCATCGCTGCCTATTACCGCCAGATCCTGCGTCACCTGCTCAGGGACGAACCTGTGGATCTCTTGGAAGCGGCACGTTTCGACCCTGTGCGGCAGCGCGACGAGGTCGGCAGGGAAAGGCTGCGGGACGAGAAAGACCGCGACGACAAGCAGGGAAGAGACAAGCCTTCCGCCATCGGCGAGATCCTGGTCGGCAATGCCGGGCAGGTGTTGCTGGGGGCCTACCTTCCACGACTTTTCAAAGTGCTGGAGCTGACACAGAATGGACGGTTCAGGGATCACGACGCAGCTCAGCGTGCTGTGCATCTGATCCAGTTTGCGGTGAATGCCAGCAGCGATATGCCGGAGTTCCTGCTGCCCCTGAACAAGATTTTGTGCGGATTGCCTGTGGAATTGCCTATCATCCGGGAAGTACGCTTGCAGGAGAAGGAACAGGAGACCATCGAGGGTATGCTGACGGCGATGATTCAAAACTGGTCAATTATCGGCAGGACCTCCATCGAGGGCTTGCGCGAATCCTTCCTGCAACGCGGGGGAAGGTTGGTGTTCCGTGACGATGCCTGGCATCTGACGGTTGAGAAGCGGGGTATCGACGTGCTGCTCGATCAGTTGCCCTGGAACTACACCCTGATCCGGCATCCGTGGATGGCCAGTGCCGTTCACGTCGAGTGGCGGTGACTGCATGGCGATGATCTCTCCCTTCAAAGAACCCGGCCCGAGCATGGAAAAGGCCAACGCAGCGACCCTGGAAAAGGAGGTCGCATGGTTCTCCCGGGTGGTCGAAGCGCGCTTCAGCCTGTATTTCGGGCAGGAGAGCGCCCATGCGGACATCCGTGAGCACCAGCCGCCAGCGCTGGACGGCGATGATTCGGAATACGCCTGCCTGGTTCGCGATTCCGGCATGGGTTTCGACGAGCGCATCGTGCTGATGTTGGCCCTGATCCCGCACATCCGGCCGCATGCGCTGGATGTATTCCTGGTGCACAACAAGAACTTCGAGCGTGAGTTCACCGAGTTCGGTGGTGTCCGAGGGCGCGCACAGGGCGGTTTCTGGCCGACCTGCGAAACGGCTGCCTTCATCCTGCACGGCACTGGCCTGGAGGGACGCTTCGAGTTCATCCGCCTGCTCGAGGACGATCACTTGTTCAGCGAGCAAGGGATCATCCTGATCGATCATCGTGGCGGATCGGAATCGCTGTTCGGCGGGACGATCCGCCTGTCCGACGAGTATTTCAGACGGCTGACCACGGGCAAGCATCTGAAGCCCGACTACAGCACTAACTTCCCGGCCAAGCGCATCACCACCCGGCTGGACTGGGACGATCTCGTGCTCACCGATCATGTGTGGGAAGAGGTGGAAAATATCAATGTCTGGCTTGAGCATTCGCACACCATCATGCAGGACTGGGGGCTGGAGCGCACCGTGGCCCCCGGCTACCGCTGCCTGTTCTATGGTCCGCCTGGCACTGGCAAGACCCTCACGGCCACCTTGCTCGGCGCCAAGGCAGGGCTGGATGTGTATCGCATCGATCTGTCGCTGGTGGTGTCCAAGTACATCGGCGAGACGGAGAAGAATCTGGCCGGCATCTTCGATCAGGCGAAGAGCCGTAACTGGATTCTGTTCTTCGACGAGGCCGATGCCCTGTTCGGCAAGCGCACCCAGACATCGAGCTCGAACGACCGTTATGCCAACCAGGAGGTGTCCTACCTGCTGCAGCGCGTGGAGGCTTTCCCGGGTGTGGTGATTCTGGCCACCAATCTGAAGGCCAATATCGACGAAGCCTTCGCGCGGCGTTTTCAGTCCTCGATCTATTTTCCGCTGCCGGACGTGGAGCAGCGTTTGCAGCTATGGCAGGGTCACTTCAAGGGCAAATGCCGGCTGGACGATCATGTGGATCTGGCGCGCCTCGCGGAGGATTATGCGATTGCAGGAGGCGCTATCGCGAACGTGGTACGCTACGGTGCGATCCGCGCATTGCGTTTCGGGCGGGAGGCCATTTCTCACGAGGACCTGCGCCAGGGGATCATCAAAGAGCTGACCAAGGAAGGAAAGACGATATGACCGGGGGACGGGTATGCACAAGGGGAGGAAGCCTGGGCCGCGCTGCGCTCGTGGCAGCCATGCTCTGTCTGTCACCTGTGGCCCAAGCCGCTACGGACCAAACGGCATCCAAGACCACTGCGACGGAACCGGCCAGCGCTCCCACGCTGAGTTGCAGTGACACCATCAAGATCACCGACAGGCCCGCTCCCGAGTTGATCGGGCAGATGCAGAAGCGGCTCATCGGGCTCGGTTACTACACGGGGAAAGACGATAGTCTGTGGGGTCCGCTCACGCGCGAGGCCCTGCGCGAGTTCTGTACCCACGAGAGCTTTGCACGAACCGAGGACCTGGTGGCGATGCTGGCCGACCATGCGGCCATCCACCAGGCATACCCGGACTGGCAGGACGTGCTGGCCGGGAAGGACTTCCTGGCATGGATGGGCGAACAGCCGGACAAGGATGATATCGCCAGGGTGCGCCGCTCTGGCTCCGCCCCGGCCGTGATCGCTTTGCTGCAACGCTTCAACGGGCGCGACGAGGCCAGTTCCCCGGCCGTGGTGGTCGAGACACCGGAAGTGGCGGAGACCCGGGTGGTGGTCAACCTGCCGCCCGAGCAGCCCGACGCGGTGGTGCCGCCTTCCCGAATCGGCGAGGGCCAGGATTTCGTCAGCTACGAGTTGAGCAAGGACGACCTCGCACAGCTTAAGCTCAAGGAGCAGGTCTCGGAGATCGTGCTGCAGATTGCCGCCAAGCCCTATGCGGGTCGGGAGGCCTTCCGCGCCGAGGCGACCAAGGCCCTGAATGATGTACCGGACGGCGACGAGATCGTTGACGACCTAGAGGGAAACGGGGTCAAGGCGGTGCATTACCGGCTCGATGACAACGGATTCAAGGCGCTGCAGGCCAAGGCGGTTCCGGACTACATCCTTAAGGCCATCGCCGAACTCAAGGACAAGGATTATACAGCCGGGGAGTTCGACAAGGCGGTCGCTTCGACTCTGTCCGCGATGACCCAAAAGCTGCTCGACCTGAGGCCCGAGATCGTCAAGTTCGCCGAGATATCACCTGCCGGCGCGGTGTTCAGCGAGGATTCGCTGGCCAAGATGGGCGAGGCCTGGCCGGGCGATGCTCTAGTCAACGCCCTGATCGAGCGGCTCGCCGCGAAGAAGGGTGTGGTCTATCAGAGCGATGCGTCACTGGGCTGGGCTGTGAGGAAGCTCATCACGGCCATGGGCAAGCAGGTCGAGGAAGCCGCGCCGCTTGTGCATGCCGAGGCCGTACGGGAGTCCGAGTTCGTTATCGACAAGCCGGCCGCAGATGCCATCGCAGCACACTTCCAGGAAACGATGATCCCGGAGATCTACCTGGAGTTGATCACCGAACTGGAGGGAGTGGACTATCCGACTGCCGAACTGTTCTGGTATGCCGTTAAGTCGCGGGTGGATTTCGCCGCCCCGGACAACTTCATCATGCGCATGACCAGTGAGCCGATCTGGCGCATGAATGCTCGGAAGGTGGACGACGAACTGCTCTCGGTGTGGAAAAAAGACGAACTCCCCCCGGCGATCCTCGAGTCCCTGAGCGACTTGCAGGGCACGACCTTTGTAAGTACCGAGGCGCTTGAATCGACCATCGCGGGGCGGCTGTCAAAATTGGCCGCGAGCATCGAAAGCTACGAACAGTTCCGAGACCGCATCGTCGCCCAGGCCCGCAAGCGGCATTCCACCAAGTCCTACACCCCGATCCAGTGGAAGGGGGGCGATCGGGGCTGCGTACTCGATACCCTGGCTGGTGAGACCTACGGCCTGTATTCCTACTGGATGGCCGGCGAGCAGCATGTGATCGATTTCAGCGTGCATCGCAGGGTCGGCTATTTCGGCGTGTTCCTCGACGATACCGGCGAGATCAACGAGACGCGCCACTGGGGGCAGGAGGAAGAGTTCCAGTCATTCGTGCGTGAGGCGCATACCTATTGCAGCAAGGCCGATTTGGTGGTGTACCGGGACACCTGGAGCGACTGGCTGCAGCTCGGGCCGTCCACCCGGCAGATGTTTTTCAAACGAGCAGCGGAGAGCATCACCCGACTCATTTCCCAGCCGCTGACCGATGACTTCTCCAGGACCGAACCGTATCTCACCCTCGGCGCCACACCGGAGCCGGTGATGGGCGACGGCATCACGCTGTATTTCCCGGGCTATCCGCAGGACAAGGAGGCGGTGGCCGAACTCATCGATTTCATCCGCTTGCTGCACGACAGGATGCTGGCGCATGGGCGCAAGTATTCACTGAACCTGATGTTCGATAGCACGGAACTGGGAACGGGTGTGTACGACTACCTTCGTCTGCTGCTGCTCAAGCGGGACATCGAGCGGGAGGGGCAGATTGATTCACTGTTCCTTGTGCTGCTGCATGAGCCCACCACGCGCGACAAAAAAGTGGTGCGGCGCAACATCGAGAACAACATCCATGGCGAGGAAAGGCGCGAGCTGTTGCGAAACATCGCCATGGTGATCAGTTACGACGGCAAGAGCGTCGAGCAGCTGCAGGACGACGTGATCTACGCGAACGACAGCTTCGCCGGTATCGGTTTCTGGACACAGCCGGTGATGCCCGAGGCCGCTTCGGTCAGCCGGACGCTGCGGGGCTTCTACCTGACCGGCGAGGCCGGATTGACCTCAGGGCTCTGCGAGTTCATTTGCCCGCATCGCTGGGCATTCCGCATTGCCTGGGGCTCCTTTTGCCTGTTGATGCTGCTGAGCTTTGTGCTCTACCTGCTGGTGTGCGAGTGGCGCACCTTCTTGCAGAAGCATTTCATCGCCTTCATGGCCGTCACAGTGCTGCCCTTCGTGTTTCTGACCGCAGCCCTGATGTCCTGTGATCCAGCCTGGGCAGGGATATCCCGGGGGAATACGCCGCTGGTGGTGCTCATCGCGGGCATCCTTGCCTATAGTCTGTGGAAATACCGCGATATGAAGCAGCAGGCCAGCCTGCCGTGATGACCCTGCTTGAAAAGGCCACGGTGCTGCATTACCACCGCCACCGCGTCGCCGAGCATGCGGCTGGCACCGTGGAGGCACTCGGTTATCGCGCTAGCGATAGCCAGGTGAAGCGTTTCGAGGCGTTGGTCTCGGTGGGCAATCTGAACGATTGTCTGGTGCTCGATGTCGGTTGCGGGCATGGCGATCTCAAGGGCTTTCTTGATGCCCGTTTCCATGGGTTCAACTATGTCGGCATCGACCAGATGACAGAGTTCGTGCAGCAGGCCCGCCATGTCTATGGTCAGCGGCCGTCCTGCTATTTCTGCGTCGCCGATTTCACGCAAGCCGAGCTGCCGCGCGCGGACTACGTGTTCGCTTCCGGTGTGCTCGGATACCGCTGTGCAGATCCGGGCTACTACTTCGCGATGATCGACAGGTTATTCGGCGCAGCCCGTCGCGGGCTCGCGTTCAACATGCTGGATAAGGAATACTTTCCGGACCATCCCCTGCTGGTGGGGCACGACGTTTATGAGGTGCTGGAGTACTGCAGGGGGCTGGCACCGGATGCCGAGATGCTGCGCGGCTATCTGGATGATGATTTTACCGTGCTGATGCGCCGTGGAGACGGAGAGTAGGCGAAGGAGGCTGAGATGGCGAAACAGGTTTGCATGGGGGCCGTGACGAAATGCAGCTTCGGTGTCGCACCGAGTTCGCTGGTGGTGCTGCCGCAGAACCGGGTGACCACTACCTTCATGCCGGATGCCAACATCATGGATCATATCCCGATCGTGAACATCGTGCCCTTCGGTATGTGCCAGAGTCAGTCGAACCCGGCAGTGATCGCGGCGACAGCCGCAGCCCTCGGCACGCCGACACCTGCACCCTGCATCCCCGTCACGCCATCGCCGTGGGATCCCGGCAGTTCTTCGGTGACCATCGCAGGCCAACCTGCATTGAATGACTCATCTACACTGGATTGCATATGGGGCGGAAAGATCGAGATCAACTTCGCCGGACAGGCGACGGTGAGTATTCCGTGAGTATGTCGAGTGAACAGGATTATTTCCGGGTCAAAGGGGATTGATATGGATCGAGCGCAGAAACAGGCAGGTGAGAAAGAAACAGGGCAGCGAGCGGTGCGGGGGAAATCCGCATCGGCAGGTGGCGAACTCGCGAATATGATCAACAACAGCCCGGCGATGACCGCTCAGCGCAAACAACTGGACGGTATGTTCGGCGGTGCGATCCAGCGGGTGGAAGATGAAGAGCCGCTGCAAGGTAAGTTTGAGACAGTACAGCGTGCAGAAGATGAAGAGCTTATGCAGGGTAAGTTCGACACGGCCCAACGCGTCGAGGAAGAGGAGCCGCTGCAGGGCAAGTTCGATACCGCCCAGCGTGTCGAGGAAGATGAACCTTTGCAGGGGAAGTTCGACACCGCCCAGTTGATAGATGAGGAGGAACCTCTCCAGGGAAAATCTGAGGCGGCCTCGTCCATTCAGCTCAAGGATGTCGCCGCCAAACCTAATAACACCGGGCTGCCGGACAATCTGAAGAACGGCATCGAAAACCTTTCCGGCATGTCGATGGATGGCGTGAAGGTTCATTACAACTCGTCCCAGCCCGCGCAGCTCAATGCGCTGGCCTATGCGCAGGGTACCGACATCCATGTGGCACCGGGCCAGGAGCAGCACCTGCCGCACGAGGCTTGGCACATCGTACAGCAGGCCGAGGGGCGCGTGCAGCCGACCATGCAGATGAAGGATGGTGTGCCGGTCAACGACGATCAGTCACTGGAGCATGAGGCTGATGTGATGGGAGCCAAGGCTACCACGCTCGGGGTATCTCAGGCCAAATCGAAGCTCGCTCCCGGTATCGAAGACCTTGCCCACAAAGATTCCAGCATCCAGATGGTAACAGACGCCGAACTGACCGAGAAACTGAACAACCTGCACTCACAAGCTTTTGCGTTGTTGTCGGGTCAGGGTATCGCCAACCAATCCACCTGGTTCAAGTTGGTTCAGTTGTTGGACAGCAGGAATCGTCTTGATCCCTGGTTTCGCAAGCATCTTTGCGCCAGCCTGACCAAGCAGTGGAGGAAATACCACATGGATGAGCCGAGCGGTCGGGATGAAAAGGATAAATGGAACAAGAAGCTTGCTCTGACATGGGAGATTGATCGGTTCTTTATCGTGGAGTGGCATGAAAACGTCTCCCTAGGGGCCAAGGCGAATCTCGTGGACATGGCCGGAGATATCGAGGGCGCTTCAGGAGGATATGGGGCCGATTCACAGAGTTTGCTGAACACAGGAAACCAAGCCAAGCAAGCAGGTCGGGGTATAGACCATGCTGACCTGTAAACTGAGGAATCATGCAAAAGGCCGAATTGCAAGATAACAGGTTGCAGGGCCAGCCTGCCACGCAGCAGCGCAAGGGTGCAGCATCGCTCGAATCACCGCAGGGCGAGCAGATCGCACAACTCGAAGCGATGGTCGAGAATAGTCCACAGGTGAGCGGGGTGGCGAAGTTTGCGGCGATGGCGAACAACTCCCCTCTGGTGGCTTCGCAACGCAAGGCTGCCGACAGAATCCGTAACAGACATCATGATACTGCACAGCGGCAGCAATCTTCCGGTGGTATTGCTCAACGCGTGGATGAGGAGCCGCTGCAAGGAAAATTTGAGGAGGCTTTGTCTGCGCAACTGAAGGAAGAGGTCGCCGCCATACCGAACAACACCGGTTTGCCGGATAATCTCAAGAGCGGGGTCGAGTCACTTTCCGGTATGTCGATGGACAATGTGAAAGTTCATTACAATTCCTCGCAGCCTGCGCAGCTCAACGCGCTCGCCTATGCGCAGGGAACGGATATCCATGTCGCTCCCGGCCAGGAGCAGCATCTGCCTCACGAGGCATGGCATGTGGTGCAGCAGGCCGAGGGGCGTGTGCAACCGACTATGCAGATGAAGGAGGGGGTGCCTGTTAATGATGATCAGGCGCTGGAATACGAGGCGGATGTGATGGGGGCAAAGGCCCTGCAGTCTGTGTCAGATGTGCAGGGAACGGCCCCTGTAAGCAAAGTGAGAAATTCAACACCAGTTCAAAGCAATCATACGCTGCAGGCTAAAGAAATAGGATCAAAAAAACTTGATGCCTTGGATAACTCCTTTTTCAACAAGCTCAGGAATACTGCTTTCAACAGGATTATCGAGCATGTAAAGAAATTTGAGGCATTGAAGTTTGTTGATAATGATCGCTTTATCCTCACGGATGAAGACTACAGCAAAGCCAAACCGATTCTGACTGATATCGACAAGGAAATTGATAGCTGGCTACATTCGGACAGCAGAAAGGGCAATGAGGCGAAGGACAAGAAAAAGAAGGAAGCGCTGGAAGAGCTGAAATTCGAAGTGCTACTTCATCGTCAGCATATAAAGAGCAAGACCCAGGCTGATGAGGATGACGCCGACAGGAAGGCCGAGGAGGAAGAGCGGCAAAGGCAGCAGGCGGCCAATGCTAAGAGAGAGGCCGAGGAAAGGGCCAGGCAGGAGGCCGAGGAAAGGGCCAGGAGAGAGGCCGAGGAAAGGGCCCGGCAGGAAGCCGAGTTGAAAGCTTTGAGGCAAGTCCCTTCGGAAGCCAAAAAGGAAGTGCTACTCATCAACCGGAGCGAACTTCAGAAGCGGAAAGAGAAGGCTTGGGCCGAGGTCGGGGAGTACGACGAGGCGGATGAGTACGAGAACGGCATGCAACAGCTCGAGACTGCATACAACAGGGAGTTGCAAGGCAAGTTCGATAAGGAAAAGCAGGCGATCCGGCAGAAGTACAGGGAAGCATGGAAAGCGAAATGGCCGAAGAGCAAGGGCCATGAGAAGTTTCAGAAGAAAGAGAAAGGTTTTGAAACCGAAGAGCAGTGGATCGAGCGCAAGCTCGGCAAGGATGAGGATCTGGGCAAGGAGATTGCCGCTCATGATGAAAAAGCCAGGGCGGCAACCAAATCCCGACAGGCTATCGAGCATCAGTACAGCGATGCCTGGCAGAACAGCAAATCCAAATCAGCCGGGCAGTCGCAAGGGGAATATGTCAAACGGAAAGCAGCTTCCGAACTGGAGAAGATGAACTACCCGGACCTGTCACTCAGGGATGCAGTCCAGCGAAGCAACAAGTTTCTCTCCACCCTCCCCGGCAAGATCGACAAGATTAACAACCATGGCAACAGCCCGGAGGAGATCAGGGAGTCTTTCAAGGAGTATTATTCCCTTACGCTTGAGGTGGAGGATGCTGCATGGTCGAGGCGAATCGGTTCCGGGACCTACTTCGTGCGGGGGAGGCCGAAGGAGGAATCGCCGAATCCAGAAGACAAGTTCAAGAAGACCGCCACCGACGAGGATCTGGCCAATGTCGCGAAGTTGATGGCGGACAGTCCGAAGATATTTACCCTCCTGAAGAGTATCAAAAACGAGAATATCGGCGGTAAGGATCAGGCGAAAAGCCTTAATTCCGAGCTGGCTCATAAACTCAGCCATCAGTTCCTTCCGGCTTCATTCCGGAGGAGCTTCGACACAGCGGTAGAAAGGGTCGCCTTCAGGGCGTGGGCGCAATTGCTGCAGGATAAATATGTGGAAGAAAGCGATCTTCATGCCAGTAAAGCGGGGTATGCAGCAACAGCAACAGATCTTGTTGCAGGCAATACATCGAAGATCGGGTTGGGAGACGACAGCTCCAGGCAGCAGGCAGAGAAAACGACCGATGAATATAAAAACACAAAGTCCATTGCCGAGTTCGAACTGTCGGACAATGCGAGCACCATTTTTGACGGCCTGAGCAAAAGCCTGTCTTCGCTGAAAGGTATTCTCGAGTTTGTACGGTTCAATAAAGAGCGCGAAGGTCAGGTTCGTGAAAAGAGTTATTCAGAGGTGGGGAAAGAGGCTGCCGAGCTTGCCGGCAAGCTGGCCGAGCTTGCCGGATGGGTCAGTGGCCTGGCGATCCCGATCGTTGGAACTGTCGTGAGCATCATTTCCAGCATTCTCAGCGGGGTAAAATTTTTGTCCCGTTACCTGGATGAGCAAACACTGGATGAACAGGAGGAAAGGAAAGCTGCCCACGAACAATCAGGGTTGCTCGGCGCTACAAAGCGTGTGACTGCGCGCAGCAAAACGCTATCCATTTATTCTGCCCTCGATCTGGTTGCCAGCGGTTGCAAGTTGTTTGCGGAAATCTTTTCCGCCTCCGGCCCTGCGGCAGCGGTGCTGGGGGCTATCTCCCTGGTCATCAGTCTAGGTAAGACAGTATATTCCGTGATTGAAAGCAGTTACACGGCCGGTGTGCAGCAGGAAGCCAAGCTGGCGCTCGAGATGGGCGAGCAAGGGGCAGGTGAAAGGGCCCTGAAGGAGAGTGATGATGTCGCGATTACGGCCATTATCGTCGAGGCTAAAGATGCCTTGGGCAGAGCGGAGCCGGAGCATCATGCGGTGAAGAAACTTGAGGCTTTCAATGTGTTGCACGAATCATTGGCCATGCATTCGGTCAGGGAGCTTCGGGTGGTCATTCTGAAGGAACTGGACAGGGAAGAAAAAGCGAAGACCCTGGGGCAGAAACTAAAATTCTGGGACAGTAGCAATGAAAGAAATATTTAAATCGGTCGCCGTCTTCTTCGAGAAGGAAAGCTGGCCAACGAACAGGATCGAAGGTGAAACGGCTTGCAGCATGAGGTTCAAAGGCCGCCATGGGGAATGGACCTGCGTCGCCCAGGCATACGAGGAGGATCGCACCTTCGTATTCTACTCGTCTTGCCCTGTTAAAGCGTCCGCAGAAACGTTCCCTGCGGTGTGTGAATTGGTGAGTCGCCTGAACTACTCGATGTTGTGTGGCAATTTCGAGATCGGATACCTGGACGGCGATATTCGCTTCAGAACCTCGATCGAGATGCCCGGCCATGATCTTGAGCATTTGATGATCGATAGAGTGGTTTACAACAATGTTGCCACCATGGACATGTATCTGCCTGCCATCTTGGACGTGGTCGAGAATGCTGCCAGGCCCATTGATGCGATCTCCAACGCTCTGCTGGTGCCTTAGTGTATAGCGGCCCGCACAGTATGGAGGCAATACAACTTGCATCACACTGCCTGGCAGTGGGGGATTATAAGTTGCAAGCTGGAGAGGAGGGGGTATGGGCCGAATAAATATGCATGCCGGCGAGCAACTAAACCGGAATCGCTCGGTGCAGCGAAAGGCTTCTAACGATTCGCAAGGTGGAGAGCTCGCTGAGCAGATCAACAACAGCCCTGCGATGGTGGCGCAGCGCAAGCAGCTGGACGGCATGTTCGGCGCTGCGATCCAGCGGGTCGAAGAGGAAGAGCCCTTGCAGGGTAAATTTGAGACAGCTCAGCGGGTCGAGGAAGAGGAACAACTGCAAGGCAAGTTCGATACGGCCCAGCGCGTCGAGGAGGAGGAACCCCTCCAGGGAAAGTCTGAGGCGGGTTCTTCTCTGCAGCTGAAGGAAGAAGCCTCCAAACCCAACAACACCGGCCTGCCGGACAACCTTAAGAATGGCATCGAATCGCTGTCCGGCATGTCCATGGATGGCGTGAAGGTTCACTACAATTCATCGCAGCCCGCCCAGCTCAACGCCCTGGCCTACGCGCAGGGCACGGACATCCACGTGGCTCCCGGGCAGGAGCAGCATCTGCCGCACGAGGCCTGGCACGTGGTGCAGCAGACCGAGGGGCGCGTGCAGCCGACCATGCAGATGAAGGACGGCGTGCCGGTCAACGACGACCTGTCGCTGGAGAACGAGGCGGATGTGATGGGGGGAAAGGCGCTGAGCGTCGGGCAGCGTGTGGATGAGAAAGAGTCTCTACAGGGGAAATCTGAGAAAACGCCACGTGCGCATATGACTGGCCAATCCGCTGTACAATGTCATACCCGTGAAGAAGTAATAAGGGCTCACGAGATAATGCAAGGCATCACTCGGGTGGAAAGGCGCGCGATGGTCATCGCATATAACCGAAAGAAATACCCGGGTTTTTTTAAAACAGGGTTTAACGCTTTCAACGAGTTTGGTAGTGACCCCGAGATCGATAGCAAACTGATAGATATATTGGTTAAGAGCCATTTCAATAAAATAGAATTCGAGGGCATTGATTTGGATCTTGCGAATCAAAAGCAACAGCTTAGTGATGACAGAACGCGAAGACTGGCAGCGGCATATGGCACAACAGGTCCAGAGTTAGTAAGAAGAGGGGAGGAAAAAGACGCAGAAATCATAAAAGAAAGGATTGAAAGAGTTGAGCAAAGAGCACTAGAGAGGGGAATAAATAGAGATCATCGAGAGAGTGGATTGGAAGAGGCTATTGCAGAGCGGGATGACGTTTCGCTGCACGGTGGTGGAGTGGCGTTAACGGGAGCTAGGAGCTCGTCGTCTGAGGAAGAGGCCACAATTCGTGGTGGGAAGAGATATGATGAGTTGTATGCCCTGGATTCCAGAATGAAAGACGCATCTACGCTTGCTGAGATGAGAGAAATAGTCAGAGAAGCAAGGCTAATCATGGAGGAAGACAGATTCGGCTTCATTCCTGTAAATATTCAGAATTTTCTTACGGGTAAGCTTAAACCCAAAGGGACGAGTCAATGAAGGCTGACTTATTTGTTTTCGATATGCGGAGCATAGCGGAGTGAACTTGCACTGATGCCGATGACTATTTCACATTACTATATGACTCGCTTCTTCGGGTTGTTCGCTTTGCTTTTCGCCGTGCCTGCCTTTGCAGTTACGCCGATGGTGGCGGCGGGGTACGGGGATACGCTGGTGCTCAAATCGGACGGCACGGTGGCGGCATGGGGCGATAACTCGAAGGGGCAGTTGGGGAATGGGGACACGCACTATCGGTTGAGCCCGGAAGCCGTGCCCGAATTCACCGGCGTGGCCGCGCTTTCGGCCGGGCGCGAGCATTCGCTGGCGCTGAAATCCGATGGCACGGTGTGGGCCTGGGGTGAGAATTACCCGAACGGGCAACTTGGCGATGGCACGCTCAAGCCGCAACTCAAACCGGTGACCGTGCCGGAGCTCAAAGGTATCGCGGCCATCGCGGCGGGCGGCTGGCATAGCCTTGCCATCACAGCCGAAGGTGGTGTGTCGGCATGGGGCAAGAACGTGTCCGGGCAACTGGGCGACGGCACGAAGGTGGCAAGATCCACGCCCGTGAGTGTGCCGGGGCTGAGCGGTGTGCACGCCATTGCGGCGGGCGACAACCATTCCCTGGCGCTGTTGTCCGATGGCACGGTATGGGCGTGGGGAGACAATGCGCATGGCCAGTTGGGCGATGGCAGCGGGGTGGACCGCCTGAGCCCCGTGCGGGTTCAGGGGCTGGAGGGTGTGACAGCCATCGTGGCGGCAGGCAATCAGAGCCTTGCCCTGAAGGCAGACGGCACGGTATGTGCCTGGGGCACGCAGGTGTCGCCGGCCAAGGCAAAAACCTGGGACAGCCCGATACCTCTCAGGGTGCATGGACTCGATGCCATCACCGTGATCGTGGCCGGTGGTGATTTCGCTCTCGCCTTGAAGGCGGATCACACGGTGTGGGCCTGGGGTGAAACCGCCCATGGGCAGCTTAACGGGAAAACAGGCGAGAAAGCCGGGGTGCCTAAGCAGGTTGCGGGACTTCCGGCGTCTGTGGTGGATATAGCGGCGGGCGGCGCTCACGGCCTGGCGCTGCTGGCGGACGGCAAACTGTTTTCCTGGGGCTGGGACTACTCGGGGCAACTGGGCAGGGGAAGCTGGAGCGCCAAGGGGGCTGGGCCGGTGAAGGCCGTCCCCGATTTCGATGCCGGAAGCAGCCTGATGAATGCGGAGCAGACCCTGGTCTTCGGCAAGGTTCCGCCGCTGGTCGTGGGTCTTTCGACGAATTTGCCGGTGCAGGCCAGCTCGGGGCTGGCCGCGAACCTTTCCAGCCTCTCACCCGACACCTGCCGCATCGAGGGCGGCAAGTTGAAAGGCAGGGCAAAAGGCGAATGCATCATCGCCGCCGATCAGCCGGGCAACGGCCATTATCGCGCGGCCGAGCGTGTGACGCTGAGTCTCGTCGTCGGCAAAGGGAGCCAGGCCGTCTCCCTCGCCGAGCCGCCGCTGGTGATCGTGGGGAGTCAGGCAAGGTTGATGGCCGTATCGAGTTCGGGGCTGGCTCCGGTGTTCAGTAGCATGACGCCCACCGTCTGCAAGGTAAGCGGAGACATACTTTCGGGTCTGGACGAAGGGGTATGTACCGTGTCGGCAAACCAGCCGGGCAACGACGGATACAACCCGGCCACACCGGTGAAGCAATCCATGCGCATCCACGACACTATCTTCATCATGCCCCGTATGGCCGCCGGCGGGGCATTCAGTCTGTTCCTGAAATACGACGGCACGGCGACCGTGTGGGGAGACAACTCGCAGGGACAGCTCGGTGTCGGCGGAACCGGCGCAGAGGACAGCCAGACCAGGCTTTCCGGCCTGAAGAATGTGCTCGTGGCATCCACCGGCATGTATCACAGCGTGGCAGCGCTGTTCAGCAAGGATGGTGATGGCGTAGCGTGGGCCTGGGGCGACAACAGCAAGGGGCAGCTCGGTAACGGTGACAACAAGAGTCATGACAAACCTGTGCAGGTGAAAGGGCTGAGCGGTATCCGTACGGTCATGGCCGGCGGCTGGCACAGTCTGGCGGTGAAGGCCGACGGCACGGTGTGGAGCTGGGGCATGAACAACGACGGACAGCTGGGCGACGGCAGCACTCTCGACCGGAACCTGCCCGTGCAGGTGGCGGGGCTGGGCGATGTGAAGGCCGTCGCCGGTGGCTACGACTTTTCACTGGCGCTGAAGAACGACGGTTCAGTGTGGGCATGGGGTAACAATGCACACGGCCAACTCGGCGACGGCACGACGACGAACCGAAACACCCCGGTGCAGGTGAACGGTCTGCAAAACGTCTTGCATGTCGCCGCAGGCGGCGCGTTCGCCCTGGCGGCCACGGCCGACGGCAAGGTGTGGGCCTGGGGCATGAACGATCACGGCCAGTTGGGCAACGGTTCTCTGGACGAAAGCCATGTGCCGGTCGAAGTGCCGGGCGTAGCCAAGCCATTGCAGCTGGCAGCGGGCGGCAAGCATGCGCTGGCCCTGCTCGAGGGCGGTGCGGTGATGGGCTGGGGCGACAACACCTACGGACAGCTGGGCGACGGCACCATCAAGACGAGTCTGGTGGCCGTTCCCGTGCAGAAGGTGAAGGGTGTGATCGCGGTGGCGGCGGGCGACAGCCACAGCGTGGCGCTGCAGGACGACGGCGTGAAGCTCTCCTGGGGCTACAACGGCGGCGGGCAACTGGGCCGCGCCACCGACGAGGCTTTGGTGACTTATGCGGTGCCGGGTGTGGTGCCGGAACACCTGGGTTGGAACGTGATCCCTTGGGCATGGGAGAAGATCAAGGAGTTGCCGAAGCAGGTGGCGGCGATCCAGAAGCTCTTTGCAGCACCGCCATTGCCGCCGATCCCACCGCCGCCTCCGGTGCCGCAGGCCCCGGCGCTTCCGGCAGCCAAGTGAATCGTCGCTGAGATTGCGAAGGAGCGTGACCATGAGGAAAGCCGAACCAGAATCGCAAGAAAGGAAAGTACAGAACCAGATTGGCGAGAAACAACGCAAGGGCAACGCCTCTCTGGCATCGCCGCAGAGCGAACGGATCGCCCAGCTTGAATCACTCGGGAGCAGCAGTTCCCAGGTGAACGGGCTGGCCAGGCTGGCGGCGAAGGCGAATAACAGTCCGAACGCGACCATGCTGTGCGATGCAGTCGGCAACATTCACAACAGCCCAACAGTCGCTGTCCAACGGGCGCGAATATCAAGCGTCAGTGCAAAAGAAACCTTTGCACGGTTGTATGGCTCGAATCTGGAAGACAATGAGATAGTGGAAGTGGCGGATGAGGAGCGAGATAAAGCGAGCAACTGCCACGGATACACAGTCAATGGTGAGCCAGAATATGGCAGGGTGGATCAACTCGAGTCCCTTGCCAAGTCTGGGTCGGTCGAATTTTTCGTTTGTACGAAGGACGACCAGGTGGCCCATTCGGGACGGATTGCCGGTGCCCTTATGCAGCACTATGTCATGGGGGTGGGTATCATCAGGTGCACCGCCGAAAAGATTATGAAGGTGTACGATAAGATGTACAGGTTGCCGCAGGAGAAAGATGATTTTTTAGCGTTCGCTGAAGCCGAGCAGGAAAGGTATGAGGAGAGAATGGCGTCCAAGGGTCTCTCCAGGGTCGAATGACCGGCGGATGCAGAGAGTTGGTGGGATACCGAACACCGAGCGATAGCGTGCAGGAGAAATATGGCCGTGCAAAAATCCGAATCGCAGCATAAGCAGGCGCAGACGCAGCCGGCCGCGCAGCAGCGCAAGGGTACGGCCTCGCTTGAACCACCGCAGGGTGAGAGGCTCGCGCGACTCGAAGCCATGGCAGACAGCAGCCCGCAGGTGGGTGAGTTGGCAAGGCTGGCGGCGATGGCCAACGGTACTCCTTCAGGACAACCTGTCCTGCAGCTCGAAGGGGGTGATGGGCTGGTGGTGACCGGAACGGCCATGCGGGATCCGCTGGCGAAGTTCCGGCCGGCGTCCGATGCCGCGCGCCAGAAGGTGCTGGATGACACCTTGACCGTGGAACACCAGGAGGCGCTGCTTGATGCCAGCAATCCCTACCTGTTCGCCGTCCGCGAAACAGGGGCCGCCTCGATCAAGCGGCTGCGGGAAGGCGCCAAGGCCAAGCCGCACACCATCCTGGAGAAGTCGATCAAGAAGAGCTCGCTGGAGGCCGCATACGGTGCGCAGGCCGCCACGTTTTTGGAGATGGCGAGGGAGAAAGATATCGACGGCTTCGTCGGGCATTGGCGAATGGAAAGGAAGATGTTCGGCGATCAGGAAAAGACCGTGCCCGTCGATTTGCTCGGCGTGCGTGTGGATGGCTATCAAGGCCGTCATAAAGAAGAGTTGACCCGGCCTTGCCCGAGCGGTCTGTTCGTTCCGTTGGAAAAGCTGGACGAATTCAAGGCCCGGCATCCGAGTGGCGCGTGGAAGAGGCTGCTCTATACCGGTGACTACGATCTGCACGAGGTGTACGACAACCGGGGGCACCAGATCGCAGAGGGGGCCGAGAAGGCCAGGATGGTCAGTTTCCTGAATGCACTGATCGCGCCGGTGGACCCGAGCCGGACGGGAGAGGCGCATGCTGATGCGCAACATCGCACCCATGTGCAGGGTCAGTACGCGATGTTCCAGCACGGCGACCAGGCGACCTATGTCGCGAACCAGCACAACGAGGCGAGGGCGTCCGGCAGCCGGATGGCCTCGGTGGTGGCGGCTGTATCCAGGCAATCTGAAGACCCGATGGTCTGGCATTACAAGCACGCCTACTATGTGAGTCTGAACCGGGCCGAGCACGACGAGTTCCGGGCCAATGTCCGGGTGGTGGCCAGCCAGGAATTCGCCAGCAACGCGCGCAGCGAGCAGCGCATCGCCGGTGGATTGGTGGCATCGATGGATAGCAATGCCGGCCAGCATGGAAGAAGGGCCGCGCCATCCGGGCAATCGAGCCAATCCGCTACCGCGGGTCCCGGCAGCGGTGTTGTCGGCCACGGCAGGAGAGCCGGGCAGCCGAACGGAGGCAGCTCCGGTTGATGCGAGGTAGGGGGGGAGTGGATGCAGAAGGCTGATCCACAGCATCGGGGCGCGAACCAGCTTGTTGCGCAGCAGCGCAGGGGCACGGCCTCGCTCGAATCGCCGCAGGCCGAGCAACTCATGCAATTGCAGGACATGACGGACAACAGCCCGCAGGTGAGTGGGGTGGCCAGGTTCGCAGCCATGGCGAACAACAGCTCGCAGGTCGCTGCACAACGACGCTCAGCTGAATCTATCCACAACAGTCCCCACGCCATCGCACAAAGGCAGCAGATCGACAGTCTCACCGGAGAGCCCACGCAACTGGAAGAGGTGGAAGAGCCGCTACAGGCAAAATCCCCGCAGGGAGAGGGCGCACCCGAAAAGCCCAACAACACAGGCCTGCCGGACAATCTGAAGAACGGCATCGAATCGCTGTCCGGCATGTCGATGGATGGCGTGAAGGTGCACTACAACTCTTCGCAACCCGCGCAGCTCAACGCGCTGGCCTACGCGCAGGGCACCGATATCCATGTAGCCCCCGGGCAGGAAAGGCACCTGCCGCACGAGGCCTGGCATGTGGTGCAGCAGGCCCAGGACCGCGTGCAGCCCACCATGCAGATGAAGGACGACGTGCCGGTCAACGACGACCAGTCGCTGGAGCATGAGGCGGATGTGATGGGCGGTAAGGCGTCGATGTTAAGTCTGACCACCGCATCGCTAACAACATTGCCGCGCGGTTCTGCCGAACCGGTTGTGCAGGGACTGTTCGGAATGGAGGTAGAAGCCAATATCCCGGTCTATGCCCCTCAAAGTCAGTGGCCGGATGCAGGCAATGAACAGATTGGTGAAATCGTGGCGTTTTTGAAGGGGACCGATAGCTCCAAGGGCACTTACCTTCATGAGGGCAAGGCAGGAGACCCGAAGCCGTTCCAGATCACCCTTGATTCCGGCGGTCCCACGAAAGAATGTATCAAGGAATTGCGCGAAGATTGGGCCGGAAAGGTCAGAAGCAATCAGGGGAGGTTTCCTCGCAAGAGCAAACCCAAGAAAACCGAATACGTGACCGAACCTTACAGCGATCGGTATATGAATGCCCCTGACGATAGCCAAAAGCCGGGGTTGTTCGACTTCTTCCGCGACCTGAAAATCATGCAGGGAAGTATCCAGGCGGACCTTGAAATGGCGCGAGGCGGGAGGCGGGCCCTTGCGGATGAAGGCGCGTAAGGCTCCCCGTCTGTTGCAGCATGGCAGGCTGCGGCGGAATATTTCGGGCTGGCGAATCCTGGGGAAGAGGCGCAGAAGGCCTTCTCCAAGGTGGTCGCGTCGATCAAGGACGGACTTTACGTGCAATCGACCATGGGGGTCCTCCCAGAAGCCGTTTCCAAGATGTACGAGCAGGAACAGTCCGCCCCCGTCGACGAATTTCCTCTCAGTCGCGGTGCAGTCAGAGCAGACGCTGGGGGGAATGCCCAAGGGGAAGACGAAGCCATCTTCGGTGACATGGAGGTCTCCGCTCTTGCCGAGGCCCGGAGGATGGCGGGGACCTTGGACGGCGTGGAAACCCCTGATAAGGAAACCTTTGCCGGCTATATGGCCACCATCCTTATCGAAATGGGTGGCGAGGCCATCATGGAGGGCGGCAAGAAAAGTGCCGGCGTGCTGAAAAATGTCTCCAGCCTTTTGTCCAAGACCGATCTGGTGGAATACCGGAAGCAGCTTCCTGCCTCGGTACTTGAAAAACTTGATGCTGATAAACAAGCAGTTCTTGCTGCGGAAGGCATCGCCTGGCTGAAGGAGATCGTGGCGGCATCGAATGAAAGATTACCCCACGGGCGGGAAGATACCGCCGAGAACAAGAAACTACTCAAGCCGATCAACGTCCCGGAGCAGGGCAGGAAGCCTGACGATGATGAGGATGAGGAAGTGGTTGGCGAGGGCATGGGAATTAGCTACGCGCAATTTGGGAACCGGATCGAAGAGCTGTTGGCTGGAAATAGAGACCGCTTGTATGAGGAGCAGCTGGAAGAGCAGGACAGCGGGCTTGATCCGGAAGATTCCAGGAAGGGGGCGGCCTCAGGTAAGGAAAGGGAAGGCGTCCGGACGAAGGCCATTCCTTTCGAGGTGCGCGGGCCTCGCAGATCGACCCGGATGGAGGGCGGGGACCTTTCGGGTTATGCCGAAAAAGTGATGACGCGAGTTCGAACGGTGAATGACCCGTTCGACGATCAAAGTGCCGAACGGGAAGCGGAGCTCGCAGCCGAAAGGCGCGCTGAAATCTGCGCAGACCTCCGTAAGGTGGCCGACGCATACGCCGACCAGACGGCAATTAGTTTCATGGGCAATGATCGTTTTGAGAATATCGACGAAGCAAATTCGGTTACTCTTGGGCAATGCCTCAGCAACGTGGTACTCGGCTATTGGAATCAATTGAACCAGGCAGAGCAAGCCGATTTCGACCAACTTACAGCCGGCAGATACGGGGGGCAATTCGGGCAATATCTTTTTGATGGGCACAATGGGGAGTTCTCGTTTAATGTCTTTCGTGCAGAGATACAGTGGCTGAAAGAAGGATTCGGAGAGGTCACATCCAAGGTGCGTGCGTTGGAGGCGCCGCAGGCGTTCGCTAGCCCGGAAAAGGAAATGCCGGTTGCGCGGGAAGCCGCCGAATTCAGCCTCGAATTGGCGGCCAAGGCGGCCCCGCTTGGGGCGTTCTGGCGTGCGAAGATGGTTGGGGCTTTCGGTGGAGATGATTGCGAGGCCTATGTTCGCAAACATGCGCAAGGGATCGATTTCAGCGGTTCGGTACAAGTCATCTCCGAAGGTATGCAACGCTTCAAAGCCGAAAGCCTTGGCAAGGTGGACATCTGCCTGAAGGGGCAGCAGGTGGCCAAGGCAATCGAGGATAAGGCTTTGCTGCGTTACCATGCGCTGGGTGACAGGCAGGATCGCTACTGGAGTGAGGTGGTTCAGAAGCGCTATCCGGCCGGATATGACACCTTTGTGGCCGATCATGTCGGTGATATGAGTGTGTCTTCCGAAGATATCGTGGCGGCACTTGAGGAACTCAGAACTCTGGAGGCCACGGAGCTCGAAAGGGAAGATTTCTGAGGGCATGTCGGCTTTATCCAAGCGACTCGAAAGCCTGGGGAATGGCGCACCCTAGAGGATTCGAACCTCTGGCCTCTGCCTTCGGAGGGCAGCGCTCTATCCAGCTGAGCTAAGGGTGCGTGGGTTGGCCGAAGAGCGCGCATGGTACTGACTCACCGGCAGAATTGAAACATGCGCTTGCGCGTCAGGCGATGCGCCATTCGGCCAGTGATGCGACGGCATCGCCGCCGCTGATTTCCGGAATGATGCTCAGGCTCAGGCCGGTCACGCCATGCAAATCGACCTTGTATTCCTCGACTTCAAGGGTCGAGTCGGGGCTGCTGAAATTGTACTGCTGGCGGGCGATGTCGCGCCACGTATTTCCCTGATCGCCCGACCAGCTCAGCAGGAATTCCTGCGTTCGCGGCCTGAGGCTTTCCTTGAACACCAGCCGGATGGTCCGCAGGTCCTGCGCGTCATCGAACAGCATGCAAAGCGTCTGCTCGCCGCTTGACGCCGCCTTCCAGCCATTGCCGCCGGGAAGCATCGCTGCCTCGATCATGTGCTGCGGTTCCTCCGAGGATGGTTCCATGCGGGCGAGTGCTTCAACATTCAGCCAGCGGTGTTCCGATTCAGGTTTTCCGGACTTGGTGGTATCGAGTATCTGTTTGCGCAATGTTCTCTCCCTCTTCTCCAGCGTGTCGCATGTTATGACTATAGCCCTGTACGCTGCGTACTGCATGTTCCGCCTGATTTGTGCCGAAAGGCTGCGGGATGTGTAGAACAGACGGGGAACCTTTGCTAGCGTACCCACGAGAATCAATGGTTCGATCGAGGGGCATCATATGAAGGGAATTATTCTTGCCGGTGGCTCTGGAACCCGTTTGTACCCGGCAACCTATGTAGTCAGCAAACAGCTGCTTCCTGTGTACGACAAGCCGATGATCTATTACCCGCTTTCCACGCTGATGCTGGCCGGTATCAGGGATATCCTTGTGATCTCCACCGAGGCCGATATTTCCAGATTCCAGCAGCTTCTTGGTGATGGTGCGAAATGGGGGATGAGTTTTTCGTATGCGATCCAGCCCGAGCCCAAAGGGCTGGCAGAGGCATTCATCATCGGCAGGGATTTCATTGGCGATGACAGGGTCGCACTGATCCTCGGGGACAATATATTCTATGCTCAGGGTCTGGCGACGAAGTTGAAGGCTGCGGTGGACAAGCAGGATGGCGCCACAGTGTTCTGTTATCAGGTGCGCGATCCCGAGCGTTATGGTGTGGCCGAGATCGATGCATCCGGCAAGGTGCTATCGATCGAAGAGAAGCCGGAAGTGCCTGCCTCGCATTGGGCCGTAACCGGGTTGTACTTTTTTGATAGGAATGTGGTCGGGTTTGCGGACGAGGTGCGACCATCCCCTCGCGGGGAACTCGAAATCACCTGCGTGATCCAGCGGTATCTGGATATGGGCAATCTCAATGCGGAGTTGCTGGGGCGCGGAGCCGCCTGGCTTGATACAGGAACGCATGAGTCGCTGATGGATGCGGCGCGATATGTTGAAGTGATCGAGCGCAGGCAGGGCATGAAGATCGGGTGTCCCGAAGAGATTGCATGGCGCATGGGGTTTATCGGCGATTCCGATCTGGAAGCGCTGGGTGATTCGCTTGGCAAGAGCGGTTACGGTCAATATTTGCGATCGCTGCGGGCGCATTAATGCCGGGGTATGTGGAGTCGGCCCGGCAAGCAGTTGAATTTCAGATAAAGTGAGGGGCGGACTTTGAAAAACAAGACAGTTGCTGTAGTTGGTTTGGGCTATGTGGGTCTGCCGTTGGCTCTGGCATTCGGTCGCGAGTTGCCGACCATCGGCTTTGATATATCCCCGGAGAAGGTTGATGCCTATCGCAAGGGCTATGATCCGACCGGGGAAATGGATGACTGTTTGTTCGTCCGGGCCAGACACCTGCAATACACGACGGATGCATCAAGAATCCGCGAGGCTGATTTTGTCGTTGTGGCCGTACCGACCCCGGTCAACAACGCGCATCAGCCGGATCTGAGCCCTGTGGTGAAAGCGACGGAAACAGTCGGCCGCAATCTCAAGCCTGGTGCCATCGTTATTTTCGAGTCGACTGTCTATCCGGGTGTGACCGAGGATGAATGTGTGCCGATTCTGGAGCGGGAATCGGGCCTGAAATGCGGAACCGGGTTTAAAGTCGGTTACTCTCCGGAACGGGTGAATCCCGGAGACAAGGTGCACATTCTGGAGACTATTGTGAAAATTGTTTCCGGTCAGGATGATGATTGCCTGCAACAGGTCGCTTCCCTGTATGAGCTGATTATTGAAGCCGGGGTACATCGGGCGGCATCCATCAAGGTGGCCGAGGCCGCCAAGGTTATCGAGAACACGCAGCGCGATCTGAATATTGCACTGATGAACGAGCTTGCAATCATCTTTGATAAGTTGGGTATTGATACGCTGGATGTGCTAGAGGCAGCCGGGACGAAGTGGAATTTTCTTCCCTTCAGGCCCGGTCTGGTCGGAGGTCACTGCATTGGGGTCGATCCGTATTATCTCACCTATAAGGCGGAATTGGCCGGATATCAACCGGATGTGATCCTTTCCGGCCGGCAGATTAACGACGGTATGGGACTGTACATTGCCGAGCAGACTGTTCGTCAGATGATAGCCTGCGGCAGCGTGGTCAAGGGTTCCCGCGTACTCGTTCTCGGCCTGACCTTCAAGGAAAACTGTGCGGATCTGCGCAACTCGCGCGTGATTGATGTGATTCGCGAGCTGGAGACCTACGGTATCGATGTGCTGGTGCACGATCCGGTTGCGGATGATGAAGAGGCCATGGAAGAGTATGGCGTTAAGCTTGTTTCGCTGGACGACGCAGGGGGCGTGGATGCCATTGTTGCTGCCGTGGCGCATGATGAGATCGTTACGACCGATATTTCGTACTTTACCTCGATGTGCAAGGCAACGGGCGCACCCTTCATGGATGTGAAATCGGCGTTTGATCGGGATGCGCTGAGCAAGGCCGGTTTCAGGGTCTGGCGCCTGTGAGTAAGATACTTGTCACCGGGGCAGCAGGATTTATCGGCTCGTTCGTCAGCCATGGTCTGCTCGGGCGGGGAGATGAGGTTGTCGGAATCGATAATCTTAATGATTACTACGATGTTTCCCTGAAGGAGGCTCGCCTCGCCCGTCTGGTCGACAGGAAGGGGTTCCGTTTTCTGAAACTAGATATAGCCGACAGGCAGGGGATGGAGAACCTTTTCTCAAGCGAAAAGTTCGACAAAGTGGTGAACCTTGCCGCGCAGGCCGGTGTTCGCTATTCGCTTGAAAATCCGCATGCCTATATCGATAGCAATATCGTTGGATTTTTGAATATCCTAGAAGGCTGCAGGCACCATCAGGTGAAGCATCTTGTGTATGCCTCATCGAGTTCGGTGTACGGCGCCAACGAAACCATGCCGTTTTCCGTGCACGATAACGTGGATCATCCGGTGTCCCTGTATGCGGCGAGCAAAAAGGCCAATGAACTGATGGCGCATACCTACTCGCATCTCTATGGTCTGCCGACCACAGGTCTGCGTTTCTTTACGGTGTACGGTCCATGGGGCAGGCCGGATATGGCCTATTTCAAGTTTGCAAAGGCGATTCTGGCCGGGGATCCGATCGACGTATACAACCACGGCAAGATGCAGCGTGATTTCACCTATATCGACGATGTCGTCGAGGGTGTGCTGCGCGTTCTGGACAAGACAGCCGAAGGAAATCCTGTCTGGGAAGGGGCGAGTCCGGATCCGGGTAGCAGTCGTGCCCCATGGCGTGTTTACAATATTGGTAACCATACCCCTGTTGAGCTTTTGCGTTTCATTGAGGTTCTAGAGGCTTCTTTGGGAAAAAAAGCAATAAAAAAGATGTTGCCGATGCAGCCGGGCGATGTGCCTGCAACAGCTGCCGATGTGTCTGACTTGATGGCGGATGTGGGGTTTGTTCCGGCTACGGATATTGCGACAGGGCTCCGGATGTTTGTCGAGTGGTATAAGGATTATTTCTAAGTCGGATATGCTCAAACTGCTGTAGGATCAAGGTTCCGAGCTTGTTGATTATCAAGGTCGTTGAAATATTATTACAGATTGTCTTTGCAACAGTTCTTTCTTGCCATTAGGGTTGCGCGCCTCCTCGGGCAGGTTTCGATTTGCTTGGCATGGGAATGGTTGTGGCTGGATTGGGCAGTTGTCCGAGATATTTTCAGCCCGAATGATGGCGTGTTTTTTATTATCAACCACAATTGATTTCTTATGAAGAGCTGGGGTTGTCATGGTGAGAAAAGTTGGAAGCGACAGCGGTCTGGTAGACGCATTGCTTCGTTTGTGGGGACATCTTGCCAAATCTCGGAAGCGTCAAATTGGCATACTTCTGATATTGATGCTTGTCAGCGCGCTTGCCGAGGTTGTCAGTCTGGGTGCCGTCGTTCCGTTTTTGGGAATTCTGACGGCCCCTGAACAAGTCTTTCAGTATCCTGTTGTTGCGATGGTGGCGAATGCCTTGGGGATCGCGTCGGCTGGTGAAATGGTTCTTCCTTTGACTGTCTTGTTTATTGCGGTGACAATCACAGCGTCTGCTGTGCGTGTTCTTTTTCTATGGGTGAACGTTCGTGTCTCAAATGGATGTGGAGCAGACCTGAGTCTTGATGTGTACGAGCGTACGTTGAATCAGACATATGCCATTCATGTTTCACGAAACAGCAGCGAGATCATCAGTGGCATTCAAAAGGTCTCAGTAGCCCAAGCCGTCATACAGGCAGTGCTAAGTTTTGTGAGTTCTCTGGTTCTTGTCGTTTCCATTATGTCGGCTCTGATCGCGATCAATGCCACGGTCGCCATATCGGCGGCAATCGGGTTTGGTTTGAGTTACGGGGTGATTGTGATCTTGTCTAGAAGGCGATTGGAGCGGAACAGTCGTTTTATGGCCAGGGAGACAACCCGGATGATCAAGGTTTTGCAGGAAGGTTTGGGTGGGATCCGAGATATCCTGCTGGATGGAACCCAATCTGTGTATTGCGACGTTTACCGCAGGTCCATGCTCTCCACTGTGCATGCCCGTGGAAGCAACCAGATTATGGGGTCGAGTCCTCGTTATGTAATGGAGGCCTTCGGGATGATGTTGATTGCATCCCTGGCCTATTATCTGAGTCTGCAGGAGGGCGGGGTGGCTGCAGCCATGCCTGTTCTCGGTGCCCTCGCTCTTGGTGCCCAGCGTATTCTCCCTGCCGTTCAGGCCATATATAGTGGCTGGGCAAGCATGACTGGCAATAAAGCTTCACTGCTTGATGCGCTTGATTTGCTGGATCAGCCGGTGTTCCACGAGCGCAGGGAAGATGAGATCGATCCGTTAATGTTTTCAGACAGGATTCGAATGCAGATGGTTCGCTTCAAGTATGTCGATCGTGGTCCATGGGTGTTGGATGGGTTGAATCTTGCGATCCCAAAAGGTTCCCGTGTTGGATTTGTGGGGAGCACGGGCAGCGGCAAGAGCACTACTCTGGACCTGTTGATGGGCCTTCTGCAGCCAACGGAAGGGAGTCTGATCGTTGACGATGTTTTGATAGACAGAAAGTACAAGCGTGCATGGCAAAAAACGATCGCCCATGTACCACAAAACATCTTTCTTTCGGATTCCTCTCTGGCCGAAAACATTGCCTTCGGAGTGCCGCCGGAGAAGATTGACTTTGAGAAGGTAAGCCACGCTGCGGAGCGAGCCCAGATATCTGAATTCATCGAGGGCTTGTCCGAGGGGTATCAGACCCTTGTAGGTGAACGGGGGGTTCGTATCAGTGGTGGGCAGCGCCAGCGGATCGGAATTGCAAGGGCGTTATACAAGCAGGCTAGCGTATTGGTGTTCGACGAGGCGACAAGTGCTTTGGACAATGCCACCGAGCAGGCGGTGGTGAGCTCCATCGATGGGTTGAAGCGCGATCTTACTATTTTGATTGTTGCGCACCGACTAAGTACTATCCGCCACTGCGATGTGATCTTCGAGCTTGATAGCGGGCGAGTGGTGGCGCAGGGAACCTACGAGCACCTGCTTGCTCATAGTCAGAGCTTCAGGAATTTAGCCAAGGTGACCGAATAGGTCATGAATGGCGCGAATGTGGTCGGAATATATGCGACCAAGGAGAATGTTTGTGACGGATTTATACAAGATTGATAGCCAGAAACTGGTTTATCACCCAAAGCGCGTTTCCCAGTTGCTGGAAGTAGGCGACGAGTGGGAGAAGGCCAAGGAGGTCTATCCCATCTATATGGAGGTATCACCGGTGGGTGCCTGCAACCATCGATGCACCTTCTGTGCCGTTGATTACATTGGTTATCAGTCGCGCAGGCTGGATCTGGATATTTACAAGGAAAGGCTCAAGGAAATGGGCGAACTCGGCATCAAGAGCATCATGTATGCCGGCGAGGGCGAACCCATGCTGCATAAGGGAATCAATGAAATGGTGCGCTGCACCAAGGAGGCCGGTATTGATGTGTCTTTCACTACGAACGCTACCGTGCTCAACGACGCATTCATCGAGCAGTCTTTGGCGCTGACATCATGGATTAAAGTTTCCATCAATGCCGGAACGGCTGAAACCTACGCCAAGATTCACCAGACCAAGGAAAAGGATTTTTCGAAGGTCGTGGAGAACCTGAAGAAGGCGGTTCGCCACAAGAAAGAGCATGGGCTGGATTGTGTGATCGGTGCGCAGACTCTGCTGTTGCCGGAAAATGCCGATGAAATGGAAAAACTGGCTTACCTGTGCCGCGATGAAATCGGTCTGGATTATCTCGTCATCAAACCTTACTCGCAACACTGTTTCAGTGATACCCATGTCTACGAGAATATCGATTACAGTCAGTATATCGAGATGGGTGACAGGCTGCGTGATATCAGCAACAGCAACTTCAATGTCGTGTTCCGCCAGAATACCATGAAGAAATACATCGAGTCGGATGAGAATCGTTACAAGCGATGCAATGCAACGCCTTTCCTGTGGGCTTATGTGATGGCCGATGGTTCCGTATATGGCTGCAGTGCCTATCTGCTGGATGGTCGTTTCGAATACGGCAATCTGATGGAGAAGTCCTTCAAGGATATCTGGCAGGGGGAGAAGCGAAGCGAAAATTTCCGCTATGTCCGCCACGAACTCGATATCCACGAATGCCGCAAGAATTGCCGCATGGATGAGGTTAATCGCTATCTGTATGATCTCATGGAGGATCGCGTTCCCCATGTCAACTTCATCTAGCCGTACAAGCAATTTGGATTAACACTTACATGAATTATCCGGGAGGAAGATTGTGAAAGCATTGGTAACCGGTGGGGCCGGCTTTATTGGCAGCCATCTCTGTGAACTGCTGATATCCAGAGGGCATGAAGTGGTCGCTTACGACAATATGTCATCCGGCAGAATGGCTAATTTCTCATCATTCGGTAATGCGCCGGGATTCCGTTTTGTCGAAGGTGACATTCGTGATTCGGACGATCTGGCACTTGCCATGAATGGTATAGACTGGGTTTTTCATCTGGCGGGAAAGGCCGATATCGTGCCATCCATTGAGCAGCCTGCTGAGTATTTCAGTACCAATGTGACAGGGACATTCAATGTTCTTGAGTGCGCCAGGCAGAACCAGGTCAAGCGCATTGTATATGCCGCCTCATCATCGAGTTACGGAATCCCGGATAACTATCCGACATCGGAAGATGCGCCGATGCGCGCCCAGTACCCGTATGCGCTTACCAAATACATGGGTGAAGAGCTGGTGTTGCACTGGGCAAAGGTTTACAAGCTGCCTGCGGTTTCGCTTCGATTGTTTAATGTTTACGGGCCGCGATCAAGAACCACGGGTGCATATGGCGCGGTGTTCGGTGTTTTTCTGGCCCAGAAGCTGAAGAATACACCGTTTACAGTGGTCGGCGACGGTACCCAGACGCGAGATTTTACCTTTGTGACCGATGTTGCAGATGCGTTTCTGACAGCGGCGGAGTCGGATGTGTCTTGCGAGGCGATGAATGTCGGCAGTGGGAATCACTATAGCGTGAATCGTCTTGTGGAGCTGATCGGGGGTCATATCGAATATATTCCCAAGCGCCCCGGCGAGCCGGATTGCACCTTTGCCGACACCACGAAGATCCAGAGTATGCTCGGTTGGAAGGCCTGCGTTTCATTTGAGGACGGGGTTCGGCAGATGATGGAAAAGATCAATGATTGGGGAGATGCTCCAGTCTGGGATGCCAAGTCCATCGAGGGGGCGACTGCAGCTTGGTTCAAGTATCTCGGGGATGGCCAAAAGTGAGCGAGGGTAACGCGCAGCTTTCCCTAGCAGGCAGAGTAGCAGCATTTCACTCCATCATTGACGCTTGCGAGATGACCCGCCGCGGTGATGACAGCATCATCGAACTGGAGCAGGGTATGCGAGCGGCCATGGAGATGCTGTTGCGCGTGCGCGAGCATTCTAGGGGTGTTTATGTCGTGGGTAACGGGGGCAGCGCGAGCGTCGCAAGCCATATGGTGACCGATCTGCTGAATGTGATGGAAATACGGGCTTATGCTGTTCACGATGCATCACTCATGACCTGCATGGCGAATGATTACGGGTATGAGAATGCCTATGCCCGCATCCTTTCGGGCGTCGCCCGGGAGGGCGACTTGCTGATTGCGATCAGCAGTTCGGGACGGTCGGAGAATATTCGCAATGCTGTGCACAAGATGCAAGCCTTGGGTGGTGAGACGATCACCCTAAGTGGTTTTGATCAGGCTAACCCACTTCGCGCGCTCGGAGATCTGAATATTTGGCTGGATTCAAATGATTATGGCTTCGTTGAAGTCGGGCACCAGTTCATTCTGCACAACATGATTGACCGATTCGCTGTAAAATAAAGGATTTATTTCATCTCATGACTAGTCATAAAATTATTTCATTGAAACAAATGGCCGAACAGTGCGAGAAGCTGAAGTCGGATGGCAATAGCGTAGTGCTGTGTCATGGAACCTTTGATCTGATGCATATCGGGCATGTGCGTTACCTTCAACGTGCCCGACAGGAAGGCGCAGTCTTGCTGGTGACGGTGACTGCAGACGAGTTCGTCAATAAGGGACCTGGGCGTCCTGTGTTTAATGAACAATTAAGGGCAGAAAGTCTTGCCTCCCTTGCCTGTGTTGATTTCGTTGCCATCAATCACGCGTTGACGGCAGTTGATGCCCTGCAATTGATCCGGCCCAGTGTGTACGTCAAAGGTAGTGAATACCGTTCTCATTCCGAGGATGTCACGGGTAATATTGTACGTGAGGTTGATGCGGTCGAAGAGCATGGTGGCAGGGTTTTCTATACAGACGAAATCACTTTCAGTTCCAGCAGTCTGTTGAACGAGCATTTTGATATTTTCTCGCCCGAGACACGTTCGTATTTAAAAGATTTCCGCGAGAAGTGGTCTGCCAAGGATGTGTTCAGCATGCTTGAATCGCTTTCCGGGCTGCGCGTGCTGGTCATCGGTGATGCGATTATCGACCAGTACCACTACACCACTCCTATGGGGCAGACAGGAAAGGGAAATACCCTAGCTGTAAAGTATGATTCGGAAGAGCAGTTTGCTGGCGGGTCGATTGCTGTTGCCAATCATGTCGCGGGTTTTGCGAAGCATGTGACTCTGGTGACAGGGCTGGGATCGAAAGACAGCTATGAGGACTACATCCGTAGCAAGCTGCTGGATAATGTCGAGCCGTCATTTTTTGCCATGGAGAATGCTCCGACCGTGACGAAGCGGCGCTTCGTTGATGGAGACCTTGGAAAGCTTTTTGAGGTTTGCTTCTACGAAGAGGATTCGATGACGGAGAAGGCGGAACAGGCTGTTTGCGACTGGATAGAGCGGCACGTCGAAGAATATGATCTCGTGCTTGTTCCCGATTTTGGTAATGGGTTTATTACGGATCCTGTCGTTGATGCGCTATGCAACAGTAATAAATTCCTTGCCGTAAACACACAGGTAAACAGTGCAAACCGTGGCTTCCATGTTATCAAGCGGTATTCGCGTGCTGATTTCGTATCCTTGAATGAGCCGGAAGTAAGGCTTGCTGCACACGACCGGCATACACCAATCGAGGCTGTGGCTCAGGCTGTGGGCGAAGAGGTGAAAGCTTCCGCATTTGCAGTTACCCGCGGCACAAAGGGAGCTATGATGTTGGATTTGAAGGAAGGGATGGTGCATAGTGCTCCAGCCCTGTCTACAAAGGTGGTGGATCGAATCGGTGCAGGAGATTCTTTCCTGTCGCTTGCCGGACTGTGCCTGGGTGGAAAGCTGCCCTCGGAGGTCGCTGTTTTTGTGGGCAGCGCGGCCGCCGCGATCGATGTGCAGATAGTCTGTAATCGCGAACCCATCAGCATGGTGGGGCTGAAAAAATACATCACGACTTTGCTGAAGTAACCCATATGACTTCATTGCTATCCTTATATCGTGTCATGTTGCGCATCAGACTTGTCGAAGAAGCTCTCGCTGAGCGTTACGCCGATCAGGAAATGCGCTGTCCGATGCATTTATGCATCGGACAGGAAGCGATTGCTGCAGGTGTTGCAGCCGCGTTACGGCCCGATGATGTGATGTTCAGCAACCATCGGGCTCATGGACATTATCTGGCCAAGGGTGGCGATGTTAAGGCAATGGTCGCAGAGATTTACGGTCGCTCGACAGGCTGCAGCGGCGGCCGGGGCGGTTCCATGCATGTGATTGACCAGTCCGTGGGATTCATGGGGGCCACTCCTATCGTTGGCGGGACAGTCCCGTTGGCCGTCGGTGCAGCTTGGGCTGCCGCTCTCAAGGGTGAGGATAAGGTCAGCGTCGTTTTCTTCGGTGACGGTTGCTTCGAGGAGGGGGTTGTGCACGAGTCACTCAACTTTGCCGCTCTGCACAAGTTGCCGATTCTGTTTATCTGTGAAAACAACAGTTTTTCCGTGTATACGAGGATCGAAGAGCGGCAGCCGAGGCGCCCGATTCATGTGGTTGCGCAGGCGCATGGTTGGGATGCATGGCATTCGGATGGGAACGATGTCGAGGCGGTGAACGCTATTGCCATCGAGGCTGCCTGCCGGGCACGGGCTGGCAATGGTCCGCAGTTTCTGGAGTTCGATACCTATCGATGGCGCGAGCATTGCGGGCCGAACTTTGATGATGAATTGAATTATCGTAGTGAACATGAAATCACCGCTGGTAAGGCGGGAGACCCACTGCTCAGGAGCCGTTCGAAACTGTTGCAGGATGGCGCGGTGTCAGATGGTGAACTGGATAAGCTGAAAGAAGAGATTACAGACGAAATCGATAGCGCCTTTGAATTCGCGCTTTCAAGTCCGGTGCCGACATATGCAGATGGGGCAGGGAAAGTTTATGCAGACTGAGAATCCGATTCGTAAGAAGACTTTCGCCTTTGCGATTCGCGAAGGGCTACAGCAGGCCATGGAAAATGATTTCTCGGTTATCCTGATTGGCGAAGGGGTTCCGGATCCGAAGTCGATTTTCGGCACGACCGAGGGTTTGCAGGAGCAATTTGGGCGGAAAAGAGTGTTCGATATGCCGCTGGCTGAGAATGGCATGACCGGGATCTGTATCGGCGCAGCAATTTCCGGCATGCGCCCGGTTATGGTGCACCAGCGGATTGATTTTGCCTTATTGTCCGTCGACCAGTTGGTGAACAATGCCGCCAAATGGCATTTCATGTTTGATGGCAAAGCAAATGTTCCGTTTGTCGTGCGCATGATTGTCGGACGCGGTTGGGGCCAGGGCCCGCAGCATTCGCAGAGTCTGCAGGCGATGTTTGCCCATATCCCCGGCCTGAAGGTGGTGATGCCGACCACTGCACACGATGCCAAGGGTATGATGATCGCAGCGATTGAGGACAATGGTCCGGTGATCTTTATCGAGCATCGCTGGCTGCATTATGTTGAAGACCATGTCCCCGAGACCAATTACCGCGTGCCCTTGGATAAGGCGAAAATTCTGCATACAGGCGACCGGGTTACTGTGGCCGCCTTTTCCTATATGGCGCTGGAAGCGCATGCAGCTGCCAAGGCGCTGCACTCTTTCATGGGGATCGATATCGAGGTACTGGATATGCGTTCCGTCCGTCCGCTGGATATGGATGCAGTTTTTACTTCGCTTCGAAAAACCGGGCATTTGATCGTTGCAGACACGGCAACTCGTACTGGCAGCATTGCCGGAGAGGTGATCTCCAGGGTGGCTGAGAAGGGCTGGGACATGCTTCGTTCAGCTCCGGTCGCAGTGGCCAATCCGGACCATCCTCTGGCAACTTCGCATCATATGTCGGACGGATACTATCCCGGTGAGCAGACGATTGCTGATGCTGTGATCCGCATGCTTGGTGGGGATAAGGTGTCAGGTGACTATGAGCAGCTTTGTGCTGCCTTGCGTCATGTTGGGCCGCATGATACGCCGAACCGTTCTTTTTCAGGTCCATTTTGAATTTATAATAACAGGATGCAAACGCTTATGAGCAACAATCTAATATACGCAACGGCAAAAACTCCGACGCCCGGCGACAATTGGGCGGGTATGGCGGACGTCGACCGCCTGATGCTTGTCATACAGGCGATGGAATCCTGCCCGCAGGCCACGAAGGCAAATATTGAGGTGGTTTCGACCAAGGTTGACGGTCAGGTCATAGTGGGTTTTCGGGCGCCTGTCGGCGCAGCCGAGCGCGGAACCGCGTTGCTGGATCTTGAGGAATACCTCAAGGCAGAGATCGACGAGGGTATTACGGTTTGGCTGGAGCCTCTTGGCGATAAGAACTCATTGCGGAAATTACGTGGAATTGAGGTGAAGGCATGAGTAAGGCAGTGCAAACACGCGAGGGTGCGCTTATTCTGGACTCTCATAAACTTTCCTATCACATGGACAGGGTGGAGGCTTGGGAAGCGGGAGAGCGCATTGCCCCAGTGAGTGTGGACATGTCTCTGACCCGGGCCTGTGGCGCGATGTGTTCGTTTTGTTATGCCATGATGCAGGAGTCACAGGTTCGGAGCAGCATTAAGACCGATAAAGCGCTGAAGCTTGTCGATGATTTTGCGGAAATCGGAATTCGCAGTGTTTCGCTGGTGTCGGATGGAGAAAGTACCATGGTTCCCGCTTATGTTCCGTTCATTCAGCATGCTTCCAAATTGGGAATCGATGTGGGCAATGCGACGAATGGATGGGAGTGGGGGCCTGAAAAGATTGAGCAGGTTTTGCCACATCTTACATGGGTCCGTTTTACGGTAGCGGCCGGTCGGCCGGAAAGCTATGCAAGCCTCATGTACAAGGGCCCTGAGCACACTGAAGTGTTCGATCGGGCCATGGAGCACATCCGCTACGCTGTTGAATTTAAAAGAAAAAATAATCTTTCGGTGACTCTGGGTATCCAGATGGTACTGATGCCGGATCTAAAGGATGAGATTATCCCATTTGCACAGTTGGGCCTCGATTTGGGCGTTGACTACGCGGTGATCAAGCATTGCTCGGATGACGAGCAGCACTCGCTCGGTATCGACTATAGCAAGTACGAGAGCATGTACGGCCTTATCGAGCAGGCTGAAGCCATGAGCAACGAGCAAACCAAGGTGATCGCGAAGTGGGACAAGATCAAGGATGGTGATAAGCCAACTTACAACCGTTTCTATGGGCCTCAGTTCCTGCTGCAGATCAGTGGAAGCGGGCTTGTGGCACCGTCCGGAATGTTTTTCAATGCACGTCACTCAAAGTTGCATATCGGTAATTTCACAGAAGAGCGGTTTGCTGATATCTGGAAGTCGGAGCGCTACTGGAGAACGATGAATTATCTGGCATCTCCTTCGTTTGATGCGCAGACCATGATGGGAACATTGCCGATTCAACATTATGTGAGTGTGGCTTTGGATAACCATGCCAAGGGCATTCGGCGGATTCAGCCAGGTGTCGGTGACAAGCCGCTGCATGTGAACTTTTTGTGATTGTCTTCGTCAGGTTGAGGTAGGTTTTTCATGCCTAGTCCAAAAATCGTGCTGGGGGGGGATGTTGGCGGTACAAAAACGCTATTGAAGCTCGCCGAAGTGAATGCCCGCGGAGTGTGGAAAAGTCTGCGAGAGCAGCGATATGAGAGCTGCGCTTATCAAGGGTTTGAGTCGATTGTCGAAGATTTTCTTCGGGGGGATGTCCCGGATAGTGCCTGCTTCGGCGTAGCCGGGCCAGTAAAAGACAATATGGCAAAAATAACCTTTCTTCCCTGGTTCATTGAGTCGGATTCGATATCTGAAGTATTCGGTATTCGCGATGTGAAGTTAATCAATGATTTTCAAGCCGCAGGGTACGGAATTGATGCCCTTGAAGATGGCGACCTGTTGAGTCTCAATTCTGGGAAGCCAGAAATTCATGGGCCTCGGTCTTTGATTGGTGCAGGTACATTTTTAGGCGAAGGATTGCTCGTCTGGCAAAGGGATGGCTATGTTGCGTTGTCATCTGAGGGCGGGCATGCAGATTTCGCTCCACGAGGCTCCCTGCAGGCTGAATTGCTCATGTCGCTAAACTCCCGTGCAGGTGAATATGTGCCTTACGGGAGTCTTCTTTCGGGCAATGGATTGGCTGTAATTTATGAGTTTCTGCATGAACACAGGGGTATGACTGACGCACTGGGATTGTTGTCCAATAAAGGAAATGCTGACTTGCCTCTCGCCGTTTCGCAGGGCGCTTTGCTGCATAATGACCCTCTGGCTTCTGCAGCATTAGATTTGTTCATTGACATCTACGGTGCAGAGGCGGGCAACATGGCTTTGCGGACATTACCGACCGGAGGGGTTTATATAACAGGTGGTATTGCCCCGCAAATTGTCCTGGGATTAACAAATGGCCGCTTTATGCGCGCCTTTTTAGATAAAGGTGGATTCTCGACACTGTTATCGGATATTCCGGTGGCTGTAGTGCTAAACCCCAAGGTTGGTTTGTTGGGGGCGATGTTGTGCGCTGCTCGGATGCAGGCAAACTAATCCATAATAAAAGGTGCAATATGTTCCAGTGTGAAACCCTGTTAAGCTCAAACCAAATTCTTGGTTATTGCGAGGAAAGTGATGATTTATAAGTCTGAGATCAAGGTTTCTGATGTCGATGAGAGAATACAGACCTTAAAAAACAGTAAGAATATTGTTGTTTTCGGGACTGGCAATTACGGGGCGCTTGCGCATCATGCCTTAAAAGAGCTGGGAATCAATATTGATTGCTTCTGTGATAACAACGAAGACAATTGGGGTACCGACTTTATTGGCCATAAGGTTATATCACCTGATGAATTGATAAATGCATACCCTGAAGCCGTCGTGCTCATTGCCTCTCTTCGATTTAAATATATGGCGCAACAGCTTGAGAGTGCCACGAAGATTATGGTTCTAAACTGCGATTTTCTTTTTGGTCAATTAGATCTGACGAATATTGTTGCTTCAACATCTCTTAGTCGACTTCGTTGGATGCTTAATTTGTATATGTTTGCCGTTTCGTCCAATAACGATACAGAAAGCATAAAAGTGAAGAGTCTTGATATTGTGGTGACTGAGAAATGCACGTTGAAATGCCAGGATTGCTCCAACTTAATGCAATACTATGAAAAGCCGATAGATAATGAGCTTGATCTCATGCTGGCTTCTCTTCAGAAATTCATGACGAATGTTGATGAGTTACATGAAGCTCGAGTCATTGGTGGCGAACCATTCATGTATAAGAGGCTGCCGCAGCTTATGAATCAGCTTTTATCCTATGGGAATTGTAAAAATATTACCATATTCACGAATGGAACAATCGTTCCTAAAGGTGAAATGCTGGAGTCAATCAAGAACGATAAGGTCTCATTGATCATTTCAGATTATGGGTCATTGTCAAAAAACACTGCAAAACTGAAAGCAGTATTGGATGAAAATGGAATTTCATACATCGCATATGAAGTGGATTTCTGGCAAGACTGCGCCAAGGTTTATTATCGGGAACGAACACACGAAGAATTAAAAAAGGTGTTTGGCGATTGTTGTGTCAATGATGCGTTAACATTATTGCACGGGCAGCTTTACGCTTGTCCTTTTTCTGCGCACGTAACAAATCTGAAAGCGATTCCTCCCGAGGCTTATGATGATGAGGTTGTTTTAGTTGATTTGAGTGATGACGAATTGAAAATGAAGATCCGTGCAATGCATTCGGCCGATAGATACCTGAATGCATGCACATATTGTGCGGGCAGGGATTACAGTGTTGGCAGGATAGAAGCGGCCCTACAGACAAAAGCCCCCTTACCTTTAAAGACGTACCCGATTAAAGAGCAGCGCTAGTTTCCAATGGAGAATAGCATGCTGGTTTCTGTCATTATCCCGGTTTACAACGCTGAAAAAGTATTGCCAGGTTGTATTGATAGTGTATTGAATCAATCGTATGGAAACCTCGAGATCATATTAATCAATGATGGTTCTACTGATCATACCGGATCACTGTGCGACCGGTATAAAACGATGGATAACAGGGTAAAGGTGTGTCATCAGAACAATGCCGGACCGTCTGCCGCAAGGAACAATGGCATCAAGGTGGCGCAAGGTACTTACCTGATGTTTGTGGATGCCGACGACCATGTAGATACCACTATTGTTCAACGTCTGGTTGATGCCATTGAAACAAACAATGCGGGGCTCGCGGTTTGTACATATAAAAGCCATCTGTTCAGCAATGGTAAAGAGGTGGCCACCGGTTCATTCCAGGTGGAATCGGGGACCATCTCCACTGAGCAATTTCTGAGCCTCGACAAGTTTGATATGGAGAATGCACAGGCTGTTCGTGCAAGGGCACATGTTGCGGGTAATGTTTGGGGAAGGTTGTACGTGCTCGATACCATAAAGAGTAATGGGTTATTGTTTAATACCAAATTGACAAGATATGAGGATATTTCTTTTAATATCTGCTATTTGGGTTACATCAATGACATATTTGTTTCAAACAAAGAATTGTATCACTACTGCGTGAACAGTGATCAATCTTCCTTGTCTGACAGAGTAACCAAAGACAAATTCGATATGCTTGTCAGCTCATATGATGCGGTTTTGCATGGGTTAGGGGACAGGAAAATCGATTATATCAAATACTATTATTCGTATATCATTATGGGGTGCATCATCCGCCTTTTTCAGGACACGAGCCCGTTTTCTTTTAGAGAGGCATTTCATGAGGTGAAAACCATTTGTTCGTCCGGCGCATACAAGGATGCCATGAGATATTACCATATCGCCAAAGGCGGAAGCACATTGATTCCCTTTCTTCTTGAGCGAAAATTGTTCCTGCTGGCTTCTCTCGCTGCCAAGATGCGTATGCTCGAGGCATCATGGGGTAATAAGCCGATCAGGCAGTGGTGTTTTTCGTCTAAGTCCGAATAAGATTGTCTTTCTGGATATGTAAGATGTAATCCTCCCTTCTAATACTGGACGGGGGGATTACTTTAGAGCTTTGCTCCCGGAGCGCACATATCGGGTTGGAAGGAGTGACCATTTGGCGATAGGGAATACATTTGATTGCCTGAATAGTTGGTTGTGATACACAAAGATGTTGAGAAGGAAGGTTTCCAATGATTGATAAATTTGTAGCCCTTATCAGGTTCAGGAGGGTAAAAGCGGAGAAGGAGGGCACGCTGCTCAGTCTTGTTCGTGTTTTTAGGATCATTCTGAACAAACTCGAGGGGCATATACGAGAGTACGATTTCCGTAAGAGGAATCTGCCTTCCATCTTGCTGATTACATTACCCAAGAGTGGCAGCATGTTTATTTTACATTCGTTAATGGGTATTTGCCGATCACGACCGCTGCTGACCGGCGATCATGGCTTTCCATTCGGGTCTATCGATGGCGACGGCTTGAAGCTGTTCGCAAAGGGTTGTGCCATTGATCAAGGGCATTATATGCCATCATCAAAGAACCTTTTCCTTTTGAAAAGAGAAGGCATCGATAAGGTCGTGGTTCATGTCCGGGATCCAAGGCAGGCGTTGCTTTCATGGGTGCATTACGTGGACAAATTGCATAAAAACAATATTGTATTTACCGAACTGGATATTGAACTTCCACTCGATTATTTTGATAAATCATTGGAGGATAAAATCGATGTCATGATCGAGTCTTGGTATCCTCACCTCATCAATTTTGTTGACGGTTGGCTTCGTTATCGCAGAGAAGGTGTTTCAAGGTGGGGCGTAGAAGTTCTGATTACCGAATTCAAGAAGATGAAAAATGAGCCGGGACTCTTATTTGAGGATATATTCAATTTTTATAATATCGATCAGTCAAAATTTCCTTCAGAGACAATAAATCATAAAGGGACGCATTCGCACTTCAGGAAAGGTGAGTCGGATGAGTGGAATGGTGTTTTCAGTGCTGAACAAGTAAGGAGAACGTCCGAGAGCATTACTGATGAAATGTATGAAGAATTCGGTTGGACAAGAATTTAACCATAGTGCTATGAATCATACCGATCCGTTCATTATGTGGCTTTGCTGAAGTCATTCATATGGTCTCACTAAACATCAATGTATTGCAGCATGCTTCGCATAAGGGTTTTTTCGGAAACGCGATGATGTGTTCTATTTATCATAAACCATTCGTATTATGAATAGTTCTCCAGGATTCTTCAGAAGACAATTGATTCAGATCGCTCACGGAGGATGGCCAACCCTGAGGCGGAAGCTGGCAAGAGTTCAGCCATGGGTAGTTAGGTCGCCGCTGTTAATAGTCGAATTACCTGCAAGCATCCTGTTTGTTTTAATCATCCGTTTAATAGGGCGTTTTTATCTAGTCCGCTTCCAGAGGTTGATAAACTGGCGCATCGGCCACTATGCCGCGAATACGGAGCTGTATTTGTGCGAACGCGATGCGGGTATCAATACCCCCGATATTCCGTATGTCGATTTGTGGTATCGCCTCGGTGAGTCATGCAACGAACAGTTGGACGTTATGTGCGGTCGAACCTTAAACATTGGCCCTCAATATTTTCTAATTCTGGTGAAGCGAATCAATGCCCTTATTCCGGGTGGGGAGGCGCATCTTATTGGTGATAATACAAGCCATGATCGCGATGTGCATAACCTTTTGGAGCGATTTCCACCCCACCTGAATTTTCTTCCTGATGAAGAGGATCGTGGCGAGGCCGGTCTGCGCAGCCTTGGCATTCCCGATGGGGCCCCGTTCGTTTGCTTGCAGGTCCGGGACAGCAGCTATCTCCAGAACCAAAGTCCACATCTTGACTGGAGTCGGCATGATTACAGGGACTGCGATATTCAGAAATATGTTCAGGCCAGCATGGAATTAGCAAATAGAGGGTACTATGTGGTTCGCATGGGAGCGGTGGTTAAACAGGCCATGGCTGTTGATCACCCGATGATTATTGATTATGCGACGAATGGCATGCGAAGCGATTTTATGGACATCTATCTGGGGGCGAAGTGCGTGTTCTGTATTTCCAACGGAACCGGGTTTGATGCGGTTCCCTATATTTTCCGCCGCCCGATTGTCTATGTAGACCAGGCTCCCCTTGGGTATATTATGACATTTTGTTCGAATGCATTGGCTACCACGAAAAAGCACTGGTTACGGGATAAAGGGCGATTCATGACATTTCGCGAGATCTTCGAGTCCGGTGCGGCCTATAGTTGTTTCAGTGCGAAGTTTGAGGAAATCGGAGTCGAGCTTGTCGAGAGTGCGCCCGAGGAGATTACAGCAGTGGTTGTAGAGATGGACGAAAGGCTTAGAGGCACTTGGCATTCCTCGAAGGAAGACAAGGAATTGCAGAGACTCTTCTGGGATATATTCCCCAAGAATGAATTGCATGGAGACATTCGATCACATTTCGGTGCGGATTACCTGCGCAGGCACAAGGACTGGTTGTCATGAGTAAGGTGACAACTTTGCGAACCCTGATCAGGAATCAGGTGCTTCGTTTTACGCGAGCCTGGCCGATATTCGTTGGCCATGTGAAGAGAGGGGATCTGAAGGGAATCCATTACATATTCAGGAAGACCTCGCAATTGTTTCTGAATGTTGTGCTGGCTCCATTGGCTCTGGTTCTCGTACTCGTTATGCGTGCCGCACGCCCGTGGTTTCTGGTCCGGATTGGCATGCTTACCAGTAATAGGATGGGACATTTTGCGGCGAATACTGAGCTGTATTTGTGCGAACGCGATGCCGGTATCAATGTTCCTGAAGGAAGATATGTCGATCTATGGTGCCATAACTGGCCGATCTGCAATCAACAGCTGGCGCGTATGTGGGGGCGTGTGCTGCATATAGGGCCGAGATGGTTGCTTTCTGCCATCATGGCCATGAATGATTTTGTTTCCGGTGGAGATGTGCATCGAATCGGCAATAACACAAGTGATGATCGGGATGTGCATAATCTTCTGGAACGCTTTCCATCACACCTGAGTTTTCTGCCTGAGGAGGAGGGGCGTGGCGAAACCGGGCTGCGTGCTCTTGGTGTTCCTGAGGGAGCTCCGTTTGTTTGTCTGCTGGTTAGGGATAGCAGCTACCTGAACAGATCGGCTCCATGGAGGGTGTGGAGATACCATAACTATCGGGATTGCGACGTTCAGAACTACGTTGCCGCTTCCCGAGCGCTGGTCGAGCGTGGCTATTACGTCATTCGCATGGGCGTGGTGGTCAATGAGGCCATGGATGTTGATCATCCCATGATCATTGATTATGCGGCGAATGGCATGCGAAGCGATTTCATGGACATATATCTGGGAGCGAAATGCGCATTCTGTATTTCCAACGCCTCCGGATTTGATGCGGTTCCCTATGCCTTCCGTCGTCCGATTGTATATGTAGATCAGGTTCCGCTGGGGTATATCCTTACATTCAGTTCAAACTTGTTGGCCACAACTAAAAAACACTGGTTGCGGGATGAGGGACGCTTCATGACCTTTCGTGAGATATTCGAGACTGGAGCTGCATATACCTGTTTCACGGGTCAGTTCGAGAATCTCGGTATTGAACTTTTTGAGAGTACACCTGAAGAGATCACAGCAGTGGTTCTTGAGATGGAGGAAAGGCAAAGAGGTAGCTGGCAAACCTCGAAGAATGACGAGGAATTACAGCGACGCTTCTGGGAGGTTTTTCCCAAGAATGAATTGCATGGAGAGATCCGTTCATTTTTTGGCACGGATTACCTGCGCAGGCACAAGGACTGGCTGCAGTGACAGAATTTGTTGGATGAGCCCAGAAAACTTGCTGAAGCAATAACATAAAAAATATAGAGTCCGCGACAAATTTCCGGGAGAGTGAGGTTGATGAAGAAAATTCTTGTTACAGGGGCAGATGGCTTTATTGGCTCGCACTTGACGGAACGCTTGGTAAGCATGGGGTATGATGTACGCGCTTTCGTGATGTACAACTCGTTTAACTCTTGGGGTTGGCTGGATAGCTCACCGAAAGAAATCAGGGATAATCTGGATGTTTTTTCGGGAGATATCCGGGACTCGCATGGTGTAAAAGAAGCCATGAAGGGTTGTGATGCCGTGCTACACTTGGCTGCGCTTATTGCTATTCCATATTCATATCATTCTCCCGATACCTATGTGGATACCAACATCAGGGGCACGTTGAATGTCGTACAGGCAGCCAGAGATCTAGGTATCAGCAGGGTATTGCATACTTCGACCAGCGAGGTGTACGGGACGGCACGGTTTGTTCCGATTACCGAAGAACATCCCCTTCAGGGGCAGTCGCCTTATTCCGCGAGTAAGATAGGCGCTGATCAGATTGCACTGTCCTTTTTTGCATCGTTCGCCACGCCTGTGACTGTTGTTCGACCGTTCAACACATATGGTCCACGCCAATCTGCCCGGGCCGTGATTCCGACCATCATCACTCAGATTGCTAATGGCAGGCGTCAGATCAGGCTGGGCGCAGTGTCTCCTACCAGGGATTTTAATTTTGTCCAGGATACGGTTTCAGGGTTTATCAGTGCTCTGGTTTCTGACAAGGGGCTGGGCGAAGTTGTGAATTTCGGCTGCAACTTCGAGATATCTATCGGTGATACGGCGCAACTTATCGCAGAGGCAATGCATGCGGAGATTGAAATCATCTCGGATGAGGATCGCATGCGGCCTGAGAATTCGGAGGTTGAGCGCCTGTGGGCCGAGAATGCGAAGGCTAGACAACTGTATGGTTGGCAGCCGGAGTATGCTGGTCGCGAAGGATTTAAACGTGGCATTACCGAGACGGCTGAATGGTTCATGCACCCAGAGAATCTCCAGCGCTACAAGGCAGATGTCTACAATATATGAGTATGGAAAGCGTACAGTCTGTTCTGGGTAATCGGGTTGTTGCTGCGATTCGCTCGGTAACAGGTCCCGAGCCGGTACCTTTGCATGAGCCGCAGTTCCGTGGCAACGAGTGGGTGTACCTCAAGGAGTGTCTCGACTCGACTTTTGTATCTTCGGTAGGGCGATTTGTAGATCGCTTCGAGGCTGAACTTGCCGACTACACGGGTGCTAGGTATGCGGTGGCTGTCGTGAACGGAACGGCTGCGCTGCACATTGCGCTGAAACTTGCGGGTGTTCTGGCTGATGATGAGGTGCTGATCCCTGCATTGACCTTTGTGGCGACGGCTAATGCCGTGACGTACTGTGGAGCTATACCTCATTTTGTGGATAGCGCTGCGAGCACCATGGGGCCGGATGCTGTAAAACTACGCGATTATCTGGTCGAGTGCACCGAGCAGCGGGCAGGGCAGTGTGTGAATCGTGCCAGCGGTCGTGTCATTCGCGCACTCGTCCCCATGCATGTGTTCGGTCATCCGGTAGATATCGATGGGCTGCTGGCGGTGGCACGGGATTTCAATCTCGCCGTGGTTGAGGATGCAGCTGAATCTCTTGGTAGTTTCTACCATGGGCAGCATACCGGAACATTCGGTCAGATGGGGACATTGAGCTTTAACGGGAACAAAACCATTACTACCGGAGGGGGCGGAGCGATCCTTACCAGCAATACAGAGCTTGCGAGACATGCTAAACACCTGACCACGACAGCCAAGCTGCCCCATGCTTGGGAATACCGTCATGATGAGGTTGGCTATAACTATCGCATGCCTAACCTGAATGCAGCCCTGGGTTGTGCGCAAATAGAGCAATTGTCGGCGATGCTTGCTGCAAAAAGGGAGCTGTATGAATGCTATCGCGAGGCATTCGCTCACGTGGAAGGCATCAAGTTGATTTCAGAGCCGGAGGAGTGTCTGAGCAATTACTGGCTGCAGGCCCTGCTGTTGGATATCGGGCTGGAGGATGAGCGGGATGCGATACTGCATGCTACCAACGAGGCGGGGCTGATGACACGCCCGGTCTGGATATTATTGCACGAATTGGCGTCGTTCACATCGTGTCCTCGAATGGATTTGTCAGAAGCACAATCGTTGGCGCAGCGCTTGATCAATATCCCAAGTAGTGCAGGTTTGATATGAAAAAACTGAGGATAGGTTACTTTGCAGATGGTCCCTGGTCGCATCGCGCGCTTGAACGGTTGCTGGCGGATGAAACGCTGCAGCTTGCTTTTATTTGCGCCCGTAATGACAACCCCGATCCCGTGCTTAAGGCAAGGGCCGAGGAGGAGGGGCTGGACTTCATTACCCATCCAAAAATCAATGCGGAAGATTTTCTGGCCCGGATGACCACCTATGATTGCGATCTGTTCGTATCCATGTCGTTCAATCAGATCTTCCGTGGCGAACTTATCAATCTGCCGCCTTTGAAGACCATCAATTGCCATGCAGGCAAGCTACCTTTCTATCGTGGCCGGAATATCCTGAACTGGGTGCTGATTAATGATGAGCGTGAGTTCGGGATCACGGTTCATTATGTGGATGAGGGTATCGATACCGGTGATATCATCGTGCAGCGTTGCTATCCGATCAGCGATGCTGATGATTACTCGACCTTGCTGCAGACAGCCTACGGTGGGTGTGCAGATAATCTGTATGATGCAATCAAAGCCATTCAGCAAGGTGATGTAACGCCACTTGCGCAAAAGGATATTCATCCTCTCGGGCTTTACTGTTCAGCAAGAAAAGCAGGTGATGAGCAGCTTGATTGGAACCAGCCGTCACGCGATGTGTTTAACTTTGTGCGGGCAATCTGTCGGCCGGGTCCCGAAGCGAGGACATTCCTGGGCGACAATGAAATCAAAATCAATAAGGTCCAGTACCTGTCGGAGGCACCTGTTTACAAAGGTGTAGTCGGTGCTGTGGTGGGGATTGATGGGGAAGCTTTTTTCGTCAAGACATTGGACAGTTATGTCAAGGTTGCCGAATGGAGCGGCAACTCAAGGCCTCGCATGGGGGATCGCCTGAAATGAGCACATTTATCATCGCCGAAGCAGGCGTGAATCATAATGGTGATCTCGAGGTGGCCAAGAGGCTGGTTGACGTGGCTGTTGAGGCGGGGGCGGATGCAGTCAAATTCCAGACCTTCAAGGCCGACAATCTGGTTATCAAGGAAGCGCAAAAAGCCGAATACCAGAAACAGACCACTGCCTCGGATGAATCACAGCATGAAATGATCAGGAAGCTCGAACTTGATGAGCGCATGCATCGTGAGATCATTGCACACTGTGCAGAGAGGAGGATCATGTTTCTTTCCACCCCTTTCGATCATGAGAGCATTGATCTGTTGCACGCTTTCGGTATGCAGATATTCAAAATACCCAGCGGTGAAATCACCAATCTTCCCTACCTGCGGCATATCGGCGGGCTTGGCAAGCAGGTTATCCTGTCAACAGGGATGGCTGATCTCGGAGAGGTTGAAGACGCGCTGGGTGTATTGCGGCAATGCGGGATTCCGGACGATAAAATAACGCTTCTGCATGCCACGACCGAGTACCCATGCCCGATGCAGGATGTGAATCTGCGTGCCATGCAGAGTATGCGGGTGGCCTTCGGTGTGGCGACGGGATATTCTGATCACACTCCGGGAATTGAGGTGCCTGTTGCCGCTGTGGCTATGGGTGCAAGTGTGATTGAAAAGCATTTTACGCTGAATCGGAACCTTCCCGGCCCCGACCACCGTGCCAGTCTTGAGCCTGAAGAGTTGAAGGCTATGGTTGCCTCCATTCGCAACATCGAGTTGGCCATCGGCGATGGTTGTAAGCGGATGGCACCGAGCGAGGCCGGAAACAGACCGATTGCCCGCAAGTCTCTGGTGGCCAGCAGGATGATCAAAGAGGGTGAAGCTTTCAGTGTCGACAACATCACGGCCAAACGTCCTGGTACGGGTATTTCTCCGATGCGCTGGGATGAAGTTATCGGCCGTGTTGCGGCGCGAGACTTTCATCCGGACGAGTTGCTCGAATGGTGATCCGTAATGTTTGTGTCATTACCGGCACGCGTGCTGATTACGGTCTGCTTCGTTGGGTTATGCAGGGGATCAAGGATGATGACGAACTCAATCTGCAGGTTGTTGCCACAGGCATGCATCTGTCACCTGAGTTCGGACTCACCTACCGCGATATCGAGCAGGATGGTTTTTTCATTGACCGTAGGGTTGAGATGCTTACAAGTTCCGATACTTCGGTCGGTATCGCCAAATCAATGGGCTTGGGGATGATTGGTTTTGCCGATGCTCTGGATGAACTGCAACCGGACCTTATCGTCGTGCTCGGGGATCGTTTTGAGATATTTGCAGCAGTGGCAGCTGCTCTGGTTGCACGGATACCTGTTGCTCACCTTCATGGTGGTGAAACCACCGAAGGAGCCTTCGATGAGGCACTGCGTCACTCGATTACCAAGATGTCGCATATCCATTTCGTAGCCGCTGAGGAGTATCGTCGGCGCGTGATCCAATTGGGTGAGCAACCTGCGCACGTATTCACGGTCGGCGGGCTTGGCATTGATAACATTCATCGCATGAAACTACTCGATCTGGATGAATTGGAGGCCTCGCTCGACTTCAAGCTAGGGCCGAAAAGCCTGCTTATCACCTTCCATCCGGTGACGCTGGATACTTTCGGAGCAGCGGAGCAAATGACAGAGCTGCTGGCGGCACTGCACGAACAGCGTGATACAAACCTAGTGTTTACCATGCCCAATGCCGATAATGATGGCAGGATGTTGATCAATATGGTGGGGGCGTTCGTGGCGCAACATGCGAATGCGCGTGCTTATACCTCGCTTGGTCAGCTTCGTTATCTGTCATGTATCAAGCATGTCGACGGCGTGGTGGGCAACTCTTCCAGTGGTTTGTTGGAAGTTCCAAGCTTCAGGAAGGGAACCATCAATATCGGAGATCGACAGCGCGGCAGATTGCAGGCTGGCAGTGTGATCAATTGCCAGCCGGACAGACGCAGTATTGCGGCAGCGTTGAACGAGCTATATTCGACCGATTTCCAGAATGCCCTGCAGCAGGTGGATAATCCATATGGTGACGGCGGTGCCAGTGAAAAGGTGGTCAAAACAATTAAACATTTTGACATGGATGGCATAGCCAAGAAGGCTTTCTACAACCTTCAGCAAGCAGGTCCGGGAAGTAAACAATGAGTCTATCGGAAGAATTCTGGCGTCAGGCCATCATCTCACATGAGGCGACTGTCCAGCAGGCGATAACCAACCTGAATCAGGTTGGCATCAAGATCGTACTTGTGGTCAATGCGGCCGGAGAACTCGAAGGTACGATTTCCGACGGTGATATTCGGCGTGCCTTGCTCAAGGGAGCGAACTTTGAGAGTTCTGTCAGCGAGATTATTCACCGCAATGCGCTGGTGGCGCCACCGGATATGACGCGTGAGCTGGTCATTCAGCTGATGCGGGCAAACAAGATTCAGCAAATCCCGGTGGTTGATGAATCCCGTCGGGTCGTCGGTCTGCATCTCTGGGATGAAATCACAACGCCAGCTGAACGTCCCAACCTGATGCTCATTATGGCTGGCGGTATGGGTAAGCGGCTTCGTCCGCATACGGAAAATTGCCCCAAGCCCCTGCTGCCGGTTGCCGGTAAACCCATGCTGGAACACATCATTGAACGCGCCAAGTTGGAGGGGTTCAGTCACTTTGTACTCGCCATTCACTACCTAGGGCATATGATCGAGGAATATTTTGGCAATGGTGAGCGCCTGAACGTGCGAATAGATTATCTGCGTGAGCAGTCCCCGTTGGGCACGGCCGGGGCGCTTGCTTTACTCAACCCAGTCCCGGATGCCCCGTTTGTGGTCACCAATGGAGATATTATTACTGATATCCGCTATGGCGAACTGCTTGATTTTCACATCCGTCACGAATCTTCCGCGACCATGGCCGTCCGTGTGTATGAATGGCAGCATCCTTTTGGGGTAGTACAAACGCAAGGTGTCGACATTGTGGGTTTTGAGGAAAAACCGGTGGCCCGCAGCCACATCAATGCTGGTGTATATGCGCTCAATCCGGATGCTCTGGCTGTTCTGAATAAGGATGAGCATTGTGATATGCCCACCCTGTTTGAACGCCTGCAAGCCAAGGACGAGCGAACGGTGGCCTACCCGATGCACGAGCCATGGCTGGATGTCGGCAGGCCGGATGATTACCTAGGGCTTGAGGGTGTGTAGGGTTACTGTGACGGTTTGCTGAGGCAGGGGAATCTCCGGAAGCGTATTGTCCGCGTAACATGTTGCGTAATACTTTTGTAAGGGTAATTATTTATGAGCATTTATTGGTGTACGAATTGTTTGAATGCCTCCACGAGGCCGCGCATTACCTTCGATGAACGTGGATGGTGCAATGCCTGCCAGTGGATGGAGGAAAAGAAGACGCTCGATTGGGGAAAGCGTCAGGATCAGTTGGCGGAACTGATCTCCAGACATAAGGGGCGTGGACAGTATGACTGTCTGGTTGCGGTAAGCGGAGGGAAGGACGGATCCTACGTGGCGCATACCCTGAAGACCCGATACGGGCTGAAGCCTCTTTGCATCACAGTCAGGCCGCCTCTTTCGCTGGATATCGGCGAGGCAAACCTCAATGCGTTTATCAATTCCGGTTTTGAGCACTTGCTGGTATCCCCGGACACGACGGTCATGCGCGAGTTGGATAAGATCGGTTTTCTTCATTATGGCCAAGGCTACTATGGCTGGCTCATTTCCATTCATACCGCTGTTCTGCGAATTGCCGAGAAGTTTGGCATATCGCTCGTGTTCTACTCAGAAGATGGTGAGGTGGAATATGGTGGCAGCACTGAAAAGCGCTACGAGGGTGTGTACGGCATAGACTACATGCGCAAGGTTTACCTGAACGAGACTTACGACACGGTCATGCGGGTTGCCAATGTCGATGATCGCGACCTCTACTGGTTCCGGTTCCCTGAGGAAATGGCGAATTCTCTGGCGGATATCGAGGTCACTCACTTCAGCTTTTATGAGAACTGGGACCCGTATCGGAATTATCTTGTAGCGAAAGAACATTGCGGATTGGCTGAAAACGAAGAGGCTGTTGTAGGAACCTTCACTAATTTTGCTCAGAATGACCAATTGCTTGCTTCGCTGCATTACTACCTGATGTATTTGAAGTTCGGCTTTGGCAGGGCAACACAGGATGCCGGGATTGAGATTAGAAGAGGTTCAATGAGTCGTGCCCAGGCTATCAATCTTGTGAACCTGTACGATTCTCAGGCGCCTCTCGATAATTATCAGGCATATGCAGATTATTTCGATATCTCCCTTGAAGAGTTTGAAAATACGGTTGATAAATTCGCCAACAAGGAATTGTTCGAAAAGGTTGATGGGTCCTGGAGACCCAAGTTCGTCGTTTCCTGATGGGGGCCAGCATTGCTGTCATAGACTATGGCATGGGTAATATATGGTCGGTACTTAGTGCGCTGCGCTATCTTGGATGTAGTCCGACTGTCAGCGGCGATCCGAAAGAGATTGCTGGCGCCGACGTGCTATTGTTGCCTGGGGTTGGTTCTTTCAGAAAGGCCATGGCTACCTTGCAACAAAAAAGTCTTGATAAGGCCATCCTTGATGCTGTGCAAAACAGGGGGAGCAAAATCCTTGGAATCTGTCTTGGCATGCAATTGATGGGCAGTCGCGGTTCTGAGGATGGCAATACAATTGGACTCGGTTTGATACCCAACCCGGTAGATAGGTTCACGGCACAGGAAGCTGGTAGCAGTAAGATACCCCACATCGGGTTTGATGTGGTTAGAAGCTCTGCAGATTCTTCCCTTTTTCGAGGCATACCTGAGGCGGCGGACTTCTATTTTGTCCATTCATATCGAATGTTGGCTGACGGTTTAAGTGGAAAAAAGGCCACTTGCAAGTGCGGGGTCGATTTTCTGGCCGCCTATGAACAGGATAATATTTTTGCTACTCAATTCCATCCTGAGAAAAGTCAGAGCAACGGCCTGATGCTGTTGAAGAATTTTCTGGCCCAATAACCGCTATGTTGAAGAAACGTTTGATATTCACACTGCTCTACAATCAGGGGCAGTTTATGTTGAGTCGGAACTTTCGCCTGCAGAAAGTCGGCGATCTCAAGTGGCTGCAGACAAATTATAACTTTTCGCACATATCCTATTCGATCGACGAACTGATTGTGCTCGATGTGACGCGAGGAGAGCGAAATACTGAAGACTTTTGCTCTGCGCTGAAGACGTTAACGGAAGGGTGCTTCGTTCCTATTGCCGCAGGCGGTGGGGTAAATACCGTTGGTCATGCGCGTGCCTTGTTGCATTCAGGTGCAGATAAGGTGGTGGTCAATACGGCCTTGTACGAAGATGACGGATTTATCGGTGAATTGGCCAGTGAGTTCGGTCAACAATGCATTGTTGCTTCAATGGATATCAAGCGTGCTCCGGATGGTTCGTACCAGGCTTGGGCAGAATGCGGTAGTAGATGTATGGAGGGTTCGGCAAAGCATTGGATTGAAGCGAATGCGGGCAATGCGGTCGGTGAAATTTATCTCAATTCGATCGACTGCGATGGAACTGGGCAGGGCTATGATCTGGGCTTGCTTGATCAGCTGCCGCCAAACATGTCCAAACCCGTTATCCTTGCGGGAGGTGTTGGTAATGCAATTCATCTTGCAGCCGGCTTTGCCGATCCGCGAGTGGATGCCGCAGCGACTGCGCATCTGTTTAATTTCGTGGGCGATGGTCTGAAGCAGGCCCGTCAATCCCTGATTGCTGATGGCGTTGTCCTGCCGATCTGGGATGTCCAACTGCTAGAGCACCATCTTCGCCTGGATGATTCGCAGGGGCAGGACGATTGATCCAGCGTATCCTTGTTGTGGGCCTCGGCAGTATCGGGCAGCGCCATCTTCGTCTGGCCAGAGAGCTTTTCCCTCTTGCCGATATCCGGGTTTTGCGCCATCAGCCATGTTTATCCATGCCTGAATTCGCGGACGGGTGTTTTTCCGACCTGCAAGAGGCGGTCGGTTTCGAACCGCAAGTTGCCGTCATCGCCAATCCTGCCCCGTATCACCTGATATCGGCACAGGCGCTGGCGGGTATCGGAACACATCTACTGATCGAAAAGCCGTTGTCGATTTCAACAGAAGGCGTTCCACATCTCATGCAGACCTGCCTTGAGCAGGGCGCGTGCTTGCAGGTTGGCTACAACCTGAGGTTCCTTCCTTCACTGCAGCGCTTCAGGGCTCTCTTGAACGAGTACGAGATAGGCAGGCTACTGTCGGTTCGCTGCGAGGTGGGGCAATTCCTGCCTGGATGGCGGCCGGATGCCGACTACCGGCAAGGAGTGTCCGCACGACGCGAACTTGGCGGAGGAGCCTTGTTGGAGCTTAGCCACGAGTTGGATTATCTGAGCTGGATATTCGGGGATGTGGAAAGTGTAAAAGCGACACTGAGCCGCCAGAGCGATATGCAGATCGATGTCGAGGATACGGTGCACCTGATCATGTCGTTCGTGCCGGATGCCGAAGGGCACAGGCTGATTGCTGCGGCGAATATTGATTTCATCCGTCACGATACAACGCGTGTGTGTACAGCGATTGGTGAGCAGGGAAGTCTTCGCTGGAACGGATTGACAGGCATGGTCGAGAAATTCGAGGCGGGCGGCGGCCAATGGCAAGAGGTCTTCCATCATCAGCATCAGCGGGATGATAGCTATCTGGCCGAATGGAAACATTTTCTTGAATGTATCAGGGAGCGGAAATCTCCACTGATTGGAGGAAAGGATGGTCTGGCCGTGTTGCAGATTGTGGATGCTGCTCGTCGGTCTTCGGAATCGGGTAAGTCGGTCAGCGTCGCGAGGGAGGGAATATGAAGGCAACGGCATTTGTTTTTGCACGCGGTGGCTCAAAGGGATTGCCCGGAAAAAACATTCGACCGCTGGCGGGCAAGCCTCTTATCGCCTGGTCGATTGAGCACGCCCTCGCAGTGGGCCGTATCGAGCGGGTCATAGTGTCGACAGACAGCGAAGAGATTGCAGCAGTGGCAAGGAAATTCGGTGCACAGGTACCTTTTATCAGGCCCGCAGATCTAGCCCGTGACGATAGCCCCGAGTGGCTGGCCTGGAAGCATGCACTTGAATATCTGCACAGTACGGAAGGGGCTATGCCCGAGGTGATGGTTTCCGTGCCGGCCACTGCACCTATGCGGTCGCCGCAGGATATCGAGAACTGTCTGGATGAGTACGAGAAAGGTGGAGCCGATGTGGTTATCACCGTGACCGATGCTCACCGCAGTCCTTACTTCAATATGGTGAAAGGCAATGAGGATGGAACGGTCGGCCTGGTTATTCCACCCGAATCAACGGTGACACGCCGGCAGGATGCCCCGGTGGTTTATGATATGGCGACGGTTGCCTATGTGGCTCGTTCGGAATTTGTCATGAGTCACTACGGAACATTTGAAGGGCGTGTCAGAAAGGTGCATGTGCCGGTACAGCGGGCGATCGACATTGATACGCTACTGGACTTTCAGATGGCAGAATGTCTTCTGCATACTGCGGTGAAAGAATCATGAGTAGCATCAAAGAAATGATGAACCTGAAAGGACGACGGGCCCTGATTACCGGGGCAGGTGGAAACCTGGGGAGGGTCATCGCGGACACACTGGCTGAAATCGGGGCCGATCTGGCACTGGTTGACCGGTCCGGTACGGATTTGCAGGGGCAGAGTGATGCGTTGCAGCAGCGCTGGGGCAACAGGGTTTACTGTTACCATTGCGATCTCGAACAACAGGAACAGCGTAATGAACTGGTGAGGCAGCTGAAAGACGACGGCGAAGGGCTCAATATCCTGATCAACAATGCCGCTTTCGTCGGCACATCCGGACTGCAGGGGTGGTCTGTACCGTTCGAAGAGCAAAGCGTAGAGACATGGCGGCGTGCACTTGAGGTCAATCTCACAGCCGTGTTTGATCTGTGTCAGGGCCTGGCACCTATGCTGAGGCGTTCCGAGGGTGCAAGTATCATCAATATCGCCTCAATCTATGGCCAGTATGGGCCTGATTGGGGTTTGTACGAAGGTACAGGCATGAGCAATCCCGCAGCCTACGGGGCATCCAAGGGTGGGCTGATTCAACTTACCCGTTGGCTGGCCACCACGCTGGCACCTGATGTGCGGGTGAATGCCATTTCACCCGGAGGTATATTCAGAAACCAGCCCGAACCGTTTGTGCGAAGGTATGCTGCGCGCACGCCGCTTTCGCGCATGGGAACCGAGGATGATATGCGAGGGTCTGTTGCGTATTTGGCCAGTGACCTGTCGAATTATGTGACGGGTCAAAATCTTGCAGTGGATGGCGGGTGGGGAATATGGTGAGTTTTTCGGAATTGAGGCAGCGAATCAAATTCTGGCGAACCTATGACCGGATAGGACCGGATATGGCGCTTACCCATTGGCGTCTGCATTTCAAATCCACGATGAGGAAGCTGTGCCAAGAAAAATTCAGGGCCTTTGGTGAACGTTCGGACTTCAGACCTGGCTCTTACGCAGAGGCATGTTCAAAGATATCGATCGGCAATGATGTGGTGATACGTCCGGGATCTTTCTTATATGCAGATATGACAGAAGGCGGCGGAGAAATCGTTATTGAAGACAAGGTGCTAATAGGGCCCGGGGTTCATTTTTACACCAATAACCATAAATTTTCCGACACTTCTATGGCTATTTTTGACCAGGGCTATCCGGCCCCCACATTATCTGATTCCATTATTTTAAGGGGAGGATGCTGGATAGGAGCGGGGTCAATTATCCTTGCCGGTGTCGAGGTCGGCGAAAACGCCGTAGTTGGCGCCGGGACCGTCGTCACGAAGTCGGTTCCCCCAAGAGTAGTGTTTGCCGGCAATCCGGGAAAAGTCATCAAGACTTTAGGGTGAGGTTCCATTGAAGTATATCAAGCGTTTGATGGCAGTATTCTGGAAGGGGCACAGGGCAATAGTGCGAAAGAATAGCAGATTGAAGAATTGCCATGCCGGTGAAACATGCATGATCCTAGGGAACGGTGGATCACTGAAAAACTTTGATCTTTCCAAGCTTCCGAATCTTCCGGCAATCTGTACGGCCTATTCCCTGGTGGACAATAGATTGAAAGATGTAAATGTGCGCTATTGGGTTATTCCGGATTCCTATGTGCTTTATCCGGTTATCATGAACCATGTCGAGAAGAAGATTGCGAAGAACTACCTTCGTCCGATTTTGAAGAAGATCGCTCTGAACAATCGGCAAGTGACGCTGATCCACAGCCTCACGCATTTTTACAGCTTTTTCCCAAAAACGAAGGATGTGGTTTATTATCATCACTTCGGGGATAAGAAATCCGGCAGTTTTGATCTGGCCGGAGACTTTGCAACCTGTGCTGGCTCATTGCATATCATGATTGGTGTTGCAAGGTTTCTTGGCTTTTCAAAAGCCATTTTGCTCGGTTGTGATTATCTGGGTTCTCCGAAGCTTGAGGGTCATTTTTATTCTGATTCCGCTCCGGTATATGGAAAGGATGATTCTCAGCACGTGGATAAAGTGAAGGGTATTGCCGGAGACCTGGATATGACGGTGATCCTAGCTGAGGGGAGTTCTTGTTCGGCTTTCAAGTCAGCATCTTTTGAGGAATATTTTGGTGTTCCCGAGGTAAAAAAAACCAACGTCGAAATCATTGACGAGGAATATCTGGCGATGATGCGTAAAGCCGCAGTGAAAAACCAAATATATATATGATTGCCTATGAAAACGGCGTGCTGGACGCCCTGCTGCAGACAAGGAAATTATCGGAATGAATATGTTGATGAGGGCCAAAATGATTAACAATCAAAAAAAACATCTACACATGGTTGCCAGCTATGCTTGAAATTTCAGCAGAAGCCAAACAGTTTTGTTCAAATGCGATTTTTATTACTGGCCCCGCCAGAAGCGGAACATCCATTGTAGGAAAGATCATTCACTCGTTGAATCTTGTGGAATATGCCTATGAGCCGCCTATGATGGTGACTCTGATGTCCTTGATCGATCGTCTGGATGCGGCTGACTGGAAACTACTTTGTGATACATACATCTATGAAGAGTTCTTTCTTAATGCCATTGCCGGCCGGGCGATTAATTGTAATTCCGCAGACTTCAGTTCAATTTACGGGACGAAGACGGTCGAAGATGTCGAGCGTCGCCTATCCACACATTTCACAAAAAAGATGTGTCAGGAGTCCGGAGCCAATTCGGTCGTGGCGATTAAAATTCCCGATGTCGTCCACTCAATCCCGAAACTGAAAACCTACTATCCGACCATGCGTGTCGTTGTTGTTCTGCGGGATGCAGTCGATACGATCAACTCCCTGTTACAAAAGGAATGGTTTAGCCCGAAAGATCCGAACTCTGATCTGGTATGGCCATTCAGAAGACATAAGGGAGTTAATGTTCCCTTTTGGGTGCGGCCTGGTGATGACGAGTTATGGTTGAATATATCCGAGGTCGATCGTGCAGCGTATTACTACATACGGGTGAACGAGGATGTGGAAAGAATTGATGGACGCATAGAGCTGAGATACGGACATCTGTTGGAAAACCCACACAAGGCTACAAAGGCGTTGGCGCGTTCTCTGGGGCTGGATTTTGGGGCGAAGACCGAAGAGGTTATCAACAATATTCGGCCGACGAATCCTGTGAGGGACAAGCAACTCATCGCAAGCATCAGTTCCGAGTTCAGGGATAAGGTCGAGCACTATTCGCAGGGCGTTTAGGGATGCGAAAGCTTATCATCATTAATGCGGCGCCGAGCAGTCGCATCTTCGGGAAGCTTCTGGACCCCTACTGGTTCCACAACAATGGTTTTCATGTCGAGCTATGGGATCTGTCGGCCATGCACCATGACCAGGATAGCATCGCTGCCTACTTTTCCGGTGCCGAAGGCTATAGGTATGAAGGGCCGGGGCACCGTTATTTTCATTCCAGGAAAGCGCTCAGGGATGCTCTCGCTGCCTTGAGCATCAGCGATATCATCTGGCCTGTGAACAGGACCTCATACACCCTGCGTGACGATTTCTGGCTGCTACGATTGCTGAAGAAATACGGGCTGAAATATATTGTCGCTGAACTCGAAAACAAAATCGTTCCTGTTGCCGAAGGTGCAAGCACCCCGGATAGGTTCGCTGGTTTACTTCGCAAGGTTGTTGAGAACAGAAGGATTCTGGGGACTGTTCTGGCTCTCAGGATCAAAGGCTGGATCATGAATCATACCTCATGGTATCCGGACCCGTTGGCCTATATCGGCGTGGGTCAGGAGGCCAGTCGAAGATTCAAGAAAGCCTTCCGGGGGAGAACGGCATTCATCAGTATTCCAAGCCCTCTGGTCGAGTGGGACAACTGCCGGGAATTGTCCGATTCGGGCGGGTACAATTTGTTTGTTGATGAATCCATTGCCCATGCGCCGGATTCCAAACTCTTCAAAAGGAATATCTGTGTCGATACGCAGCAGTATTTCCAAAACATCTCCCGGGCATTCTCTGTGATCGAGGCCGTGACCGGGAAGCCGGTCGTAATCGGGGCGTCGGGAAAGGTGGACTATCAGGAGGATGTGTTCGCCGGACGCAAGCTGGTGTATGGCAGGACGAAGAGTCTAATCCAACAGGCAAACCTGGTGATTGGGCATGCCTCAAGCGGGTTGTTCCAGTCGGTGGTCAACCGCAAACCCGTTCTGATTATGAATGATCCGACTTTTACCGTCAGCAAGCAGAAGGATGTCTATGCAATGGCGTCCATGTTCAGGCTAACGCCCATGCTTTCCACGGCGTTGCAATCCACTCAGGTTGCTGATGCCATGACAAGGGATACATCCTGCTACGCTGATATCGAGGAACAGTACTTCAGGGCCAAAGGGGTGAGCGGTGACTGGCGCGAGATCGTGGCGCGAGGTCTGGAGGAAGTGTTCGGAAGTGTGACCGGGAAGCCATCGGGGAACAGGCTGTGATCATAAAGGCATGTGACAAGATTTGTCATGGGCTGGTTGCTGCGGCCATCGTCAGGGATGCTGCAGGCTGTTTGAACCGGGGAAGGTCCTGGTGGGGCTGATTTATGATTTAGTGAAGGACAAACCCGTCTTCGCCAAGGCGAGGAGCGTAATTCACGGCCTGCCTTATCTGATGCAGAAAGCCCTCAAGGTAATGTTGTTTCCCTCGCATTACTTCATGATCGCCAAAAACGATATCAATGCCTACCTGGGACATGAAGCGGGAGGCTCACATGTTATTTTTGTGGCCGGCTTCCCCAAAAGCGGGACGACATGGGTGGAAAACTTCATCAGCAGGATTCCCGGTTACAGCCCGCGCGTTTTAGCTGGTTCGCAGGAGGTTATCCGTCTGCACCGCCTGCCTGCCTGTGCCTTCGACAGGGTTTCCCGATGTGCCTATTCATCCTACAAGACGCACATCACTCCAAGCAGGGAGAATATCGACGTGCTGGTAAAAAAAGGCATCGACAAGGTGCTGGTGATGTATCGGGATCCGCGCGATATCATCGTCTCGAACTATTACCACGTTTTGCAATCGAACCCCTGGAGAACTGATGACCCGTGGTATGCCGATTATACGGTGATGAGTAAGGAGGATGCGTTGTCTCATTCCCTGGATTTGATGGTCGGCCTTTACGACTCATGGGTGACAGGGTGGAGGCGCGTTGCTCAGGAGCATCCTGCGATCGATTGCCTGATGGTCCAATATGAAAGTCTGCGGGAGAATCCCGAAAAGGTATTCAGTGATATCCTGGCCTTTTTCGGGGTGGAAATGACCCATTCGACCTTCCAGGACCTGTTGCAGTCGGTGGATGGGCGATTCGCAAAGTTCCAGGATTTCGGCGAGCCGGGTAAGCGGTCCACCAGGCGTAAGGGGGCGAGCGGCGAGTGGAAGCACGAACTGAACGATGAGCAGAAGCAGCGAATCAATGAAAGACTGGGGCCGCTGCTTGTTGAATTGGGATATGAATCCGGTCCCGGTATGGCCCGGCATGGGGCTGCAAACAGGTTTGATTCGATCGGAGGTACCGCATATCGATTTCTGTCTCCGGAGGCCGAGGACCTGCCAAGGCTGATATTCATTACAGCGGCTCCCTGCGGCCGGATATTCGGCAGAACGCTGGCCCCCGAATGGTTTCAGGACAACGGTTTCCAGGTCGAATTCTGGGATATCTCCCCTCTGTACTATGATGAGCAGAGCCTCGCGGCCTATTCCTCGGGGGCAAGTGGCTACAGGTTTAAAGGCCCCGGTTACCGACTGTTTCAGTCAAGAGAAAATGTGAAAAAGGCATTGGATGGTCTTGGCAGGAATGACGTGTTCTGGCATTTGACGCGGACCTCATTCACCCTGTGTGATGATTTCTGGCTGCTTCACCTGTTCAAGCAGCATCGGCTCCGCTATGTCGTGATGGAATTCGAAAACCAGATCTTCACGGGCAGCGGGGAAAAGGGGCGTAGAACGTTCGGGGACCTTTTCATGAGCGCCATCCATCGCCGGGCCATGCTGGCTAAGATCCTGTCCAACAGGTTCAAAAGCTGGGTGATGAAGCATACGACATGGTACCAATGGCCGGGTTTGTATATCGGCGTCGGAGGTGTGGCTGAAAGAAGGTATAGAGAAGTTTTCCGCGCCAACACGAAATTCGTCAGTGTCCCAAGTACGCTGATAAACTGGTCTCCACCCGAGCTGGCAGATTCATCCTCCTACCATGTGTTTGTCGATGAATCGATCGCCTCTGCACCGGATGCCAAGCTGGAGAATCGTATTATTTGTAATGATATTGATCAGTACTATAAAAATATGAATCGGGTATTTTCAGTGATCGAGGCCCATACCGGAGTACCGGTGATTATTGCTGCCTCCGGGAAATTCGAATATGCGGAAGATGTGTTTGAAGGGCGCAGGGTGGTTTATGGCAAGACGCTGAAGCTCATTCACCAGTCCAGCATGGTTATCGGACATGCCTCCAGTGGATTGTATCAGGCGATAGTCAGTCGAAAACCTGTCCTGCTTGTGAACGACTCAACATTCACAGGAACCAAACAGCGTGATGTAAAGAAGATGGCATCCTTTTTCGGGGTGATGCCGGTTCCCTCTGCGGACTTGCAACAGGATCATGTTGAAGAAGCTTTGGCTATGGATACGAGCTGCTTCAGTACTATTGAAGAGGATTATTTCAGGTCCAGAGGTGTGGGTGGAGACTGGCACGAGATTGTTGCAGAGGCGCTGCGTTCGGCGTTTGGCAAGGACTCCGAAGTGCCCACGGACTGAACTGGGGCTGGCTATGAAGGCGTTACTTTCTCTGAAAGAGCATAACTTTCATCCAGTTTACAGGCCCGATATTGACGGGCTGCGTGCGGTGGCGATTCTTTCGGTTCTCATTTTTCATGCCTTTCCCTCAATGTTGACAGGTGGTTTTGTCGGCGTTGATGTATTCTTTGTTATCTCCGGATTCCTGATTTCCAGCATCATCTTCAAAAGCCTGATACGCGGGGATTTCAGTTTTACCGAGTTCTATGTCCATCGCATCCGACGGATTTTTCCCGCGCTTATTCTTGTTCTGGCAGCTTCGTTCACCTTTGGCTGGTATGCCCTCTGGCCGAGCGAATTCGAGCAGCTTGGCAAGCATATCGCTGCCAGTTCTGGCTTCGTACAGAACTTCGTGCTTTGGAATGAGTCAGGATACTTCGATACCGAGTCTGCGCTAAAGCCATTGATGCACCTCTGGTCGCTTGCAGTTGAGGAGCAGTACTACCTGATATATCCCTTGCTGCTCTGGATTGCGTGGCGCTTAGGGGTGAACATAATAATGATGGTTATTGTGCTCGGTGTCATGTCTTTTGGTTACAACGTGGATCAGGTAAATGACGATGCCGTCAAGGCGTTCTTCTTTCCTCAGGCGCGCTTCTGGGAGCTTATGGCGGGGGGGGGGCTTGCTTATTATTTGCTGATAACCAAGCAGGTTCACATGACTGACCAGCTGAAGCAGTTGGTGTTTCGTTCGCATGCATTCGGCAGATCGACTGTTCCGGAGCAGAGAAAAGTCATTGCGAAGAACTTACTCTCAGGCATAGGTCTGCTACTAATCGTCGCTGCTGTTCTCGTTATGAACAAGGAAACGCCATTCCCGGGGTGGTGGGCCCTGACTCCCGTGGCGGGAACCGTTTGTATCATTCTTGCGGGACCGGAAGCCTGGCTTAACCGAAAGGTATTAGCGAATCGCTGGATGGTTTTTGTCGGGCTGATCAGCTATCCGTTATATCTGTGGCATTGGCCACTGTTGTCCTTTGCGCACATTGTTGAATCTGGACTTCCTGCTCTTCCAGTCCGAATTGCAGCGGTAATCATGAGCTTTCTGCTGGCTTGTCTGACGTATCGCTTCGTGGAGAAACCCATTCGCTTTGGCAAGCAACGTCTCATTATTACAAACTCGCTATGGGTGCTGATGGTTACTCTCGCGGGGGTGGGGTATGGCTGCTTTAAGCTTAATGGTTTGGAATTCCGGAAAATTGTGGAGCATGCAGTGATCCTGGATAAGCAGCTTGCCGGAATAAACATGAAATATCGGGAAAATGAAATCTGCACAGAGCGTTACCCGGTCCCGGAGCGCAAAGAGTATAAGACCAATATTTTTTGCGTGCAGAACAGAGACGACAACCCCACGCTTCTTCTTCTCGGCAATAGTTTTGCGAATCATTTGTATGTAGGGTTAATAACAAACAGCCATTTTAAGCATCATACAATACTTTCATTTGGTAATTGTGATCCGGCATGGACCGACCCCTTTGAGGTTAACATGGTCGATTTTGCCACCTGCTCACCCTATCATCGATTGCAGCAGCAAAAGCTGATCGATAATATTGTTACGGGTTCCGGTTCCGTCCGGTACGCCATTATTAGCGGTTTGCTTCGAGATGCGCGGAATCCGGATTATATTTCCCGTATCAAGAAGAGAGTGGACTTTCTGGAAAAGAATCATGTTAAAGTCATCATTTTCATACCGCACATCAGCCTTGGGTATGATCCGAGAGGGTGTTTTTCGAGGCCCTTTTCAGAGGCTATCCGCACCTGTGAACTGCCGGTTCAGGATAAGAATGATATTGTAGCCACTTTCAGGCCGCTCATGATATCGCTGAAGAATACGAACCCGTACGTTTCTTTTTATGACCAGAATCAGATGTATTGTAACGATAAGAAATGTTCATTTGTGCGTAACAGTTTACCCCTGTTTAGAGATGCTCATTTATCCGAGTTCGGCAGCATGGAGATGAGCAAGGCCTTTGAGCAGTGGGCTGCTGTCAATGTTCCTGGAATCATAAACAAGTGACAGCAACCGCGTTCGATACATAGTTGAGGGATCCATGGCTACCGGCAGGTCACAGTGCAGCGCAAAAAGTCCGGTTGGTATTGAAGGAAAGCTCGACCCCGAACATCATATGGCCTAGTTTGGGTAAATCTCCAGATTCGCAAAAGAAGAGGGTGTTTTGAAGGCTTCAGACGCGCTAGCTAAATATCTTGTTTCCCATGGGGTTCAGACGTGCTTTGAACTTGTGGGCGGGATGATTACTCATATTCTGGATAGCTTTGCTGAAACAGGTCAGTTTAATATTATCTCGATGCACCATGAGCAAGCGGCTGCTTTTGCTGCTGAAGGGGTGGTGAGGCAAACCAGGGGAAAAGAGATTGCGCTGGCTATGGGAACCAGTGGTCCCGGCGCAACCAATCTGATCACCGGTATTGGAAGTTGCTGGTTTGACTCCGTTCCGTGTTTATTTATTACCGGTCAGGTCAACACGCATGAACTAAAGGGTGACCGATCGATTCGGCAGCAGGGCTTTCAGGAATTAGGCATCATTGAAGTTGTGCGTCCGCTAACAAAGTATGCTGTAAGAGTCGATACTCCGGAAGACTTGCTGCCCGAACTGCATAAAGCATTGTCGATGGCCCTAAGCGGGCGGCAGGGGCCGGTGTTGCTGGATATTCCTAATGATGTTCAACGTGCTGACATTTCAGACGCCTTGGTTGAACAATGGATGCGCCTTCCCCTTGATATTGAGTCAGGACCGGATATCACCGGGACACAGTTGGAGCACCTGACGTCACTCTGCATGGAGGCGCGGCGTCCGTTGATTTGTATCGGCGGTGGTGCCCGCTGGGCGGATTCGATGGATGGGTGGCTGCTGGCAGCTGATGCGCTTGGTATTCCCTACGTGTCTACGCTCATGGGTCATGAGCGGGTGGTTTCGCGCCCCTGTTATTTCAATATGATCGGCAGTTACGGCAATCGAGAGGCTAACTGGGCTGTGCAGAACTGTGATCTGTTGATTGTCGTGGGGGCGAGACTTGATGTCCGGCAAACAGGTGCTGATGTAGACGATTTCGCACGTAGTGCCCGCATTGTCCAGATTGATATCGACCCATCTCAATTGGGTAACCGGGTTCAGGCCGATCTGAGTATCTGTGCCACGGCCGAGAGTTTTTTCATGGCATTTCCTCCCAGATCCCTGGTATTTCCCAACCTGGATGAGAACTGGCTGATCGACCTGGCCGTACATCGCGATCGGGCTCAGTTCAATGAGTATGCCGATTGGGAGATCAGTCCCAGCGAGTTTATAAAGAAGCTAAATCGCAGCATGGGAAATCGCCCGGTGGATTACGTTTGCGATGTCGGCAATCACCAAATGTGGGCGGCACAAAACCTGCGTTTATCTCCCAATCAGGCCGTCCACTACAGCGGAGGTATGGGGGCGATGGGTTTTGCTTTGCCGGCAGCATTGGGTATGGCTATTTACTCCGGTAACAAGGTGGTTGTCATTACCGGGGACGGAAGTTTACAAATCAACATTCAGGAACTGGATACGCTTATCCGCTTGGGATTGGACTTGACCATTATTGTCATGAACAATTCAGTGTTGGGCATGGTCAAGAATTTTCAGGATATGTATTTCGATGGACGTGACCAATCAACCCGGAAAGGCTATAGCAGCCCATCATTTACCGATATTGCAAATGCCTATGGGATGAAAGCGATGCGCGTGACGGAGGCTGCAGAAATCGTAGAGGCTTTGAGTCTGGTGTCCGGCTATACTGGTCCGCTGCTGATTGAGGTCATGATGGACGGAGCGACAGAATGTCGCCCCCGATTGGCTTTCGGCTCCAAGCTGGACGAGCAGTTCCCGCGCTTGGAAGCCTAGTCGAGGATCATGTCGCTGGTTTGGGCCGGGTTACAAAAACCGGGAAAATATCAATCCAGCTTGCTCAAGTATGTGTACTATGCGTGCAGATTGCGCCGACTCCAGGGAAGAATTGAAAGCAGCCAATGGATAAACAGACGAATGATTATCGGCACCCGGTTGTGCAAGAGGATCTGGTGTTTCTAACAGAGCATTATCCGATTCCATGGCATTCGTTGGGTGGGAAAACCGTGTTGATTTCCGGAGCATCCGGTTTTCTGGCCTCGCACATGGTAGAAACGTTGCTTTTTCTGAATGAGGCCCATCAACTGAATATAACGGTTCTTGCTCTTGTAAGAAGCCGCGATGGATTTATCCAAAGATTTCATCATCACCTGAATCGATCCGAGTTGTTCTGTATCGTGGAAGACATCAACAGTCCATTGCACATGGAGCAAAAAATTGACTTCATCGTTCATGCCGCCAGCCAAGCCAGCCCGAAATACTATGCAACTGATCCAGTGGGCACTTTGAGCGCAAATACATTGGGTACGGCAAATCTGCTGGAACTGGCTCGCAGGCATCAAGTGGAAGGGTTTCTCTACTTCAGTAGCGCTGAGGTATACGGCGAATCGGCTCAAGTCCCGACTGCCGAGAGCGATTATGGTTGTATTGACCCGTTGGCTGTCCGCTCCTGTTATGCCGAAAGCAAACGCATGGGCGAGAATATGTGCGTTTCATGGCATCACCAATATGGGGTGCCGGCCAGAATAGTCAGGCCTTTTCATACCTATGGCCCCGGCATGAAGCTGGATGATGGACGTGTATATGCCGATTTCGTGGCAGACATCGTGAACGGACGAAACATCAAATTAAAAAGCGATGGTCAAGCCAGACGAGCCTTCTGCTATGTGGCTGATGCGACAGCCGGTTTTTTGATGGTGCTCTTACGAGGAGAAAATGCGCAGGCATATAACATTGGCAACCCGGACGCTGATACCAGCATCCGTGATTTGGCTCTGATGCTTGCCGGCCTTTATGCTGAGAAAGGGATATCTGTTGAGTTTGAAGACCGAAAAGAAAGAGAAGATTATCTGCCGAGCAAGATTTCTGTAGCTTGTCCGGATATTTCACTTGCCAGAGGGCTAGGCTGGGTTCCTGTTACTGCGTTGGAAATTGGATTCAGCAAGACAATTGAGAGTTATAAACATGAAAATTGACGATACCAGAAATGATTTCATGGGTGGGGAATGCACCAAGCAGGAATTTATTCAAAGGATGTACGAAGAGCATCACTCGAAGCTGTTCGATTATTCGATGTATTTGAGTAAGACGAATATTGCATCCATCGAAATAGTTGATGGCAAGGTTATCATGACCTCGCGTGACAGGGCAGTGAGAATGCTTTGTCCGCTTGGCGACCATCGTGTTGCCCCGGTTGAGGCTTTGAATTTCCTTGATTACGAGACGGTCGATTCCAGCATGATCATGCGACTGGTATCCCCTACTGATACCGTGATCGATATCGGCGCGAACATGGGATGGTATTCGATCAATATTGCCAAGACTTTCCCTTCAAGCAGGGTACATGCGTTTGAACCGATTCCGAAGACCTTTTCGTTTCTGAAGAGCAATATCGAGTTGAACAGGCTGCAGAATGTTATTGCCCATCATTTCGGTTTATCCAGTGAGAAGAAGGACCTTATTTTCTATTACTATCCGGAGGGCGGGGTCAATGCGTCGGCTGCGAATTTAAGCGAGCGCGCTGATGCTGAAAAGATCACTTGTCATGTCGAGCGCCTTGATGATTTTGTGTATGCGAATGGTTTAAAGGTCGATTTTATCAAATGCGATGTCGAGGGGGCCGAGTTGTTTGCTTTTCAAGGAGCAGTGGAAACCCTGAAAAGAGACAATCCAATCGTGTTCACGGAAATGCTCCGGAAATGGTCTGCAAAGTTCAACTATCATCCCAATGAAATCATAGCCTTGTTCGATGCCATCGGTTATCGCTGCTTTACGGCCAGAGATGGTGCTCTGGTTGAGTTTCTCAGTATGGATGAGGCTACGCTGGAAACGAATTTTTTCTTTTTGCACAAAGAGAGGCACGAACGGCAAATCGGCCTTCTTGAATTGACTGATTGTTGAACCGGATGTACACGAATTTCACACGGTGGGTTTGATGCAAGCCAGACTTTCCATTTGCATCCCTACGTTTAATCGCGCAAAGCATCTGGCGAATTGCCTGCAGTCAATCGCAGACAATAAGCATGCTTCTGGAATGGATGTTCAGGTATGCGTTTCGGATAATTGCTCGACAGATGAGACAAGGGACGTTGTGCTTTCAGCGCAGCAGCAGATGGAAATCAAATATAGTCGAAATCACGAAAACTTGGGGCCGACAAGAAATTTTTTGAAAGCCGTTGAAATGGCCGAGGGGGAATTCGTCTGGCTTATCGGAGACGATGATCTTCTGCTTCCCGATGCGATCAGTAGGCTTGTTGATTTAATCAGCAAACATCCGGAGTCGGATTTTTTTTACATCAATTCATGCCATCTGGATGCAGATTATCTGGATGCATTTCCTCACCCTTTCTGCACAGCCAATCTGCCGATGCATTTAAACCCATTTTCTCCCCGGTCTGCAAGCGGAGAACTGATGTTCATGGATCTGGTGGATCCCGAAATTTCTTTTGATTTTCTGGGAGGGATATTTCTTTCGGTTTTCAGAAGGGAAATCTGGCTCTCTGCTGCTGGTATGCTGGATGCTGAAACTATTTCCAATGGCCAGACCTTTTCCCATATCGATAATACATTTCCGCATTTAAAGATCTATGCGAGGGCGTTTGCGAATTCCAGGGCCTTTTTCTTCTCCAGGCCATTGAGCGTATGTCTGACAGGCGTGCGTGAGTGGGCTCCGATGTATCCGCTGGTACGAAGCATCCGGTTGGTGGAGGCGCTGAAGGAGTATCGTGCTAACGGATTGCCGGTTATCCAGTACCTGAAGTGCAGGAATTATGCACTGAAATATTTCATTCCTGATCTGGTATCGATGTTTATCAACAGGGGGTGTTCCGGATACGAATACATTAACCCGCTAAAGCTGATTGCATCGAATTGTTTGTATCCCAACGTATATCTTTCTGTTGTTTATTATGTTGCGCGCAAACTGAAAAACTTATTTGCCACATAGGGACGATGATTTTCCTGAGAGTCCGGTATCAAGCGGGTTGTCCTGTTTTATAGATAGGATAGGTTTTTGGCCTCGGGGCGGCAAAGAAGGTAATTCCTTGTGGCAATAGTTGATTATTTTGGGAGTTTTGGAAATGACTGAACAGGAACTGCGGAGTAAAATTGTGTCAATGGTAGGCCAATATGCCGAGTCATTTCTTGCACCCGGTGTTTTTGAGCCCGGGAAATCTGTTGTGCCGCCTTCCGGAAAGGTTATAGGTGCGAGTGAAATCCAGAATATGGTGGAGGCCGTGTTGGACGGATGGCTTACCACAGGTCGATACAACGATTCTTTCGAGAATCGTCTTGCCGGTTTTCTGGGAAGAAAATATGTACTGACCACCAACTCAGGTTCGTCGGCGAACCTTCTGGCGTTCGCAGCACTCACCTCACATAAACTCGGAAGTCGTGCGATAATGCCGGGGGATGAGGTGATTACTGTAGCTGCCGGGTTTCCTACTACAGTGAACCCCATTCTGCAGTACGGTGCAGTGCCGGTGTTCGTCGATGTGGATATTCCGACTTACAACATTGATACGACCAGGTTGGAAGAAGCTCTTTCTTCGAAAACCAAAGCCATTGTGCTGGCCCATACGCTGGGGAATCCGTTCAATCTTGAAGTCGTGGTCGAACTTGCCAGGAAACATGGCCTGTGGTTAATTGAAGATTGCTGTGATGCGCTGGGCTCGACCTACAATGGGCAGATGGTAGGGACCTTTGGCGATATCGGGACCCTGAGTTTTTATCCGGCTCACCATATTACCATGGGGGAGGGAGGGGCGGTATTTACTAACAATGCTGAACTAAAGCGAATTGTTGAATCTTTCCGGGATTGGGGGAGGGATTGTTTTTGTGCTCCTGGTAAGGACAATACTTGTGGCAAACGTTTCCGTTGGAAGGCAGGCTCTTTGCCCTCAGGTTACGACCACAAATACACCTATTCGCACCTTGGGTACAATCTCAAGATCACCGATATTCAGGCTGCCTGCGCGCTAGCGCAGATGGACAAGCTGGATGAATTTATTGTCAGGCGTAAACAGAATTTTGCCTACCTTAAGACACATCTTAAGTCCTGTGAGGAATTTCTGATTCTACCGGAAGCTACCCGGGACAGCGATCCATCCTGGTTCGGGTTCCCTATTACCTTAAGAGACCATGCGTCATTTAATCGCGTTGACCTGCTTACGTACCTTGATGAAAACAAGATTGGCACACGCTTGTTGTTTGCTGGCAATATTGTTCGCCAACCGTATTTCAAAGACAGGGATTACCGCTTAAGTGGCGAGTTGAAAAACACGGACACAATTATGAACAATACTTTCTGGATAGGGGTGTATCCTGGTCTGGATGCGCCCATGCTGGATTATACTGTGGAAAAAATTAAGGCATTTGCAATTTAACGGTGCGCCACCGGGTTATGTTTTGCTCGATTTATCCATGTTTATGTACGATCTCGTAATGAGAAATTACTTATTCAAGAAGTTGGAGGCTGTATTTTGAAAGTCGTAATTCTATGTGGCGGTTTCGGGACCCGAATCAGGGATGTTTCTGATAATGTGCCAAAGCCAATGATTCCCATTGGGCGATATCCGATTGTTTGGCATATCATGAAATATTACGCCAGCTTTGGCTTCAAGGAATTTATTCTGTGTCTTGGCTACAAAAGCCATGTTATAAAGGATTTCTTCCTCAATTATGAGGCTCATACAAAGGATTTCACCATTCAATTGGGGCGCAAGGATGATGTGCAATTTCATACCGACCATGATGAATCTGATTGGCGGGTGACATTGGCCGATACCGGTCTTGATGCACTGACAGGGGCGCGCATTCGTAAGATCAGGAATTACATCGGAGATGATGAGCATTTTATGCTTACTTATGGAGATGGAGTCGGCGATATTGATATTGAAAGTCTGCTGGCCTTCCATAAGAAAAGTGGAAAGATACTTACTGTTACCGGTGTGCGTCCTCCCGGTCGTTTTGGCGAACTTATCGCGGACTCGGATGATATCGTCACCGAATTCAATGAGAAGCCGCAAGCCACAAAGGGCCGTATATCGGGTGGTTTTTTTGTTTGCCACAGAGATATATTTAACTATTTCGATGAGCGGGATAATCTGATGTTTGAACAGGAGCCTATGAATCGTCTGGTGGCTGATAGACAGATGTGCCTGTATAAACATGATGGTTTCTGGCAGCCAATGGATACAAGTCGGGAATACCAATTGCTCAATTCGCTATATGAAAAGGGAAATGCGCCATGGGTACGCTAAATATGCGCGATGTTCTGGAATCCTTTTCGGGTAGGCGCGTTCTGGTGACTGGCCATACCGGTTTCAAGGGTTCGTGGCTGACCTATATACTCATGGAGTTGGGTGCTGATGTGATGGGATATGCCCTGCCGCCCAATCCCGGGGATAGCCATTTTCAATTGCTGGGGCTTGAGAAAAAAATCAAGCATGTGGTTGGCAATATATGTGACGCTGATAAATTGAACGAAGCCTTTCAGTCATTTCAGCCTGAGTATGTTTTCCATTTGGCTGCTCAGGCCTTGGTAAAAAAATCATACGCCGAGCCGGTTGAGACGATGCAAACAAACATTATGGGGTCGGTGCACCTGCTCGACGCAGTCAGGCGCTGTTCATCGGTCCGTTCGCTGGTCTATATCACCTCGGATAAATGTTATGAGAACCTTGAATGGGTATGGGGATACAGGGAGAGCGACAGGCTCGGCGGGCATGATCCCTATAGCGCATCCAAAGGTGCGGCTGAACTTATTTTTTCGGCGTTCGCGCGTTCCTATTTCGCCTCGCGGCCGGAGTTGGGTGCGGCGACTGTGCGCGCGGGTAACGTGATCGGTGGGGGCGACTGGGCGGAAGATCGCATTGTTCCTGACTGCATTCGCGCAGCGCAGGAAGGTCGCTCCATAGAATTGCGTAATCCCGGGGCCACCCGGCCATGGCAGCATGTCATGGAGCCGCTATCAGGTTATTTGCTCTTGGCTGCGCGATTGCGCCAGCAGCCGGAGGAATTTGCAGGATCATGGAATTTCGGTCCTTCTACTGATGAGGTGCGGACAGTCTCCGAAGTGGCTGATACGATTGTCCAGCAGCTGGGTCGCGGCAATGTGAAAATGGATGGCTCTGAACATCACCACCATGAGGCTAACTTGCTCCAGCTCAATTGTGACAAGGCGCATCAGCTTCTGGGTTGGCAGCCGCGCTGGCATGTCGATAAAACATTGGAGTATACCGCGGTATGGTATAAATCATGGCTTGATGGTGCAGAGGTGTGCGACGTTACGCGCGCCCAGATTCTGGATTATTTTCCGGAGTTGCTATGATTGACGGTGTTGTTATCACCCCATTAAAGCAGTTTTTCGATGAACGCGGGAAGGTCATGCGTATGTTGCGTGAGGACGAGCCGACATTCTCCAGATTTGGTGAAATATACTTTTCCTGCACTTATCCCGGCGCAGTAAAGGCCTGGCATTTGCATAAGGAGATGACACTGAACTACGCGGTTGTTCACGGGGAGATCAAATGCGTATTGTACGACGATCGCCTAGGAAGTCCCACTAGGGGACAGATTGATGAGCACTTCATGTCTCCCCAGAATTATTATCTTCTCACCGTGCCTCCCATGATCTGGAATGGATGGAAAGGGATAGGGACGTGTCAGTCCATTGTGGCAAACTGTGCCTCTCTGCCGCATAACCCTGACGAAATAAATCGCATGCCGCCTTTTGATCCAAGGATCCCATATGACTGGCAAATTCAGCATCGATAGGCATGCCGGGGTTGCCGGTACCGCCGTATGATGAAGCTGCTTATCACGGGCGGGTTCGGTTATCTTGGCGGGCGCCTAGCGGAGTACTTGGCAAGACTGCCTCATTATGGACTTGTTTTGGGGACTCGCCATCAAACCGGGCTTCCATTATGGGCGTCTTCATCCTCGGTTGTGCAAACCATATGGGATTCTCCGCATGAACTTCGGCGAATCTGTGATGGAATAGATGCTGTCATTCATCTGGCCGGGATGAATGCGCAGGACTGTGCGAAGGATCCTGACGGTGCCGTTGAGGTGAATGCTTTACATACTGCTCGCTTGCTTCGGGCTGCCATCCAGCAGGGAGTGAGTCGTTTTATTTATTTGTCCACTGCTCATGTGTATGCGAGCCCTTTGACAGGGTTGGTTACCGAACAAGACTGTCCGCGCAACCTGCATCCGTATGCGACCAGTCATCGAGCTGGAGAGGACGTTGTCAGAGCTGCGAGTCAAAGGGGTGAAATTGAAGGTGTTGTCATTCGTCTTTCCAACTCCTTTGGTGCTCCGATGAACGGGGAGGTCAATTGCTGGATGCTGCTGGTGAATGATCTTTGCCGCCAGGCCGTACAGACCCAGAGGTTGGTGCTGCGTACATCCGGTTTGCAAAGCAGGGATTTTATAACTCTGACAGATGCTTGCAGGGCAATCGGTCACTTGTTGCTTCTCCCATCTGAAAAGCTTGGTGATGGTTTGTTCAATGTGGGTGGAGAAACCATGACGGTAGTTGATATGGCGGAAATGATTCAAAAGAGGTGTGTGGCAACACTGGGATTTTCTCCGGAAATCATTCGCCATGAAGCGACATCTGGTGAGGTGAACCTGAATCTAGAATATCGGAAGGACAAGCTGCTTTCTTCAGGGTTTGTTTTCGATGGCGATGCGGCAGGCGAAATTGACAGCACCCTATGCATGTGCCATGTGGAGAGGAGGGGGTGATGGGGCAGGATCCGCTGGTCTCCGTTATTATTCCCACCTACAACCACGCGCATTTTCTGCGCGAGGCATTGAAATCTGTTTGTGAGCAGACTTTCAAGAACTGGGAAGCGATTGTGGTTAACAATTATTCAGAGGATGACACGATATCTGTTGTGGAGTCCTTCTGTGATGAGCGCATCCGATTGGAAAATTTTCATAACAATGGAGTGATTGCTGCAGCTCGCAACCGTGGCATTGCCTTGGCTCGAGGCCACTATCTGGCATTCCTTGATTCGGACGATATTTGGTTTCCGGAGAAGCTTGCATCATGTATTCCCCGCCTCGAAAATGATGGTTGCGACCTCGTTTGTCACGGGTTGCATTGGTTCGGGGACAGAAGAGAGAAGGATGTATATTATGGTCCTGCCCGCCGCGCTACCTTCGATGGACTTCTGTATAAGGGCAACTGTATTGCCACCTCGGCGACAATGGTCCGTAGGGGCATTGTCGAATCTGTAGGCGGATTCTCGGAGGAAAAAAGTTTTCACACTGCTGAAGACTATCATTTATGGCTAAAGCTTGCTCAGGCCCAAGCCGTAATGGGTTTCATGGATCGGGTGTTAGGGAGCTACCGGTTTCATAATGCCAATACCGGCGGCGTGATAAAGCAGGCAAAGGCAGTCAGGTGTGTATTGGATGATTTCTTTTCCAAGGGGCGGTCGTGCAGTTTGCTGGACAGAATCAGAATGCGTTTCAGATATGGCACGAACGAATATGCAGTAGGAAGAGGTCTGCAAGCAAGGAGCCAGTTCCAGGATGCCTGGCCCTACCTGTTCAGGGCATTGTTTCTTCATCCGCTATATTTCAGGACATACGTGGCCATTGGATTGAATTTATTCTGTTTCAATCCTGATAAGTTGTGAAATCCGATGGGACTGGGCTCTTTGAATAGTATTCCATCCAGAAATGACTCCAACGACTCATATAGTCTGGTCGGATTCATCGTATTGACACTGTTTGTCTATGCCTTGATTTACAGGCCATTTATTTCTTGGATGTTCATCGCGCCCTCCATTCGCCTTGGAATAGAGGGGTTTATTATTTGCCTTCTGGTCGTGATCAATCTGAGGTATCGGTATAGTGAAGGGTTGCTCTGGCTTATATCGCTTGTTGTGATCTTTGGTTGTGTGCTCTTTTTTCATTTGGATACATTCATCAAGCTGGCATCAACAATAAATAAATGGGTATTTTTGACTCTTCTTATTGGACTATTTATAGGAAACCCAAAGATTTTGCATACGAGTATCAAGTTATGGAAAATATTGTTTTCTGTACTATGCACCATGGCAATTATAGCCTTTGTAGGCTACAAGACAGGACTCATTCCCTTTTCCCCTTTAGTTCTTAGCGGGAATTATTATTTTCACAACCCCATACTGGGAAACCTGATACCAAGACGGTTGTTTGGCACTGAATTTGGCAGGGTCACTGGTTTTATGCACGAAGGGCAATACTTTGGGTTTTTCCTGGGTATGAATATTTTGTTGGCAAAAGACTGGATCCTGGATGCCAGTAGTAGAACAAGGTTTATCTGGATCAATCTTATCGCGGGTATATTTACTCTTTCCACAACGTTCTTCGTATTCTTTACTCTATATTTTTTGAGCACCTGTTCTGTAGGCGGCAAGAAGCCGGATATGGTCCTCAGACTCATGTTCTTTTCTGTTTTGGGAGCCATGGTGATAGGTTTGCTGATCGGTCTGAATTATTTTGAGCAAACATCGGCAAGCATACGCATAATAAGGTTTTTCCAAAATTGGAGTTATTTCTTGCATGGAGACTGGCTCAGCATGCTGCTTGGATATGGTACTGGAATTATGAGGGTGGAGTTGGGGATTGGTTTTGAATCAGGCTGGTTTGCCATTCTGGTTGATCATGGGCTTATCATGTTCCTCCTGATGGCTTCCTTATTCGCTATGCTTACCAAGCACAATCGTTGGCTGCTGTTTTATATTTTACTGACGCATTTCGCCAACAACATGTTCTGGAGTCCCTTGTTTCTCATACTGATTGCCATGTCTTATGCATTCCATAGGGATACATTGCGACGGGTGGTTGTTCCTGAACGTTTGCCAGAAGCATTACCTGCAGATGGTAGCTATAGTGTCATGCCTTCCTCCGAGGCTCCAAAACCTGCTCTGTAGTCCATCCGACCAAATTGCAAGTCGATATGCGGTCAGCGCAATGCAATGCTGTGTGTGTTTCCGTATTCCGGGAGGAAAGATGAATGATGTGAAACAAATGCTGAAATATCAAAGTAATAGCGTTATAGTTGCTCAGCCGTAGGTGAGGTTAACACATGCCTTAAATGGCATGGGTTTTGGTGAGATACTGGATGGCTCCATATTTTCTGGCTGAGGGAAAAAAATTTAAATTTATGAAAGTGGTTTGATGATGGCCAAAAGTATATTGGTGACGGGAGGAGCAGGCTATATAGGTAGTCATACCTGCGTGTCTTTGCGGAATGCAGGATACGAAGTCGTTATTGTTGATAACCTTTGTAACAGCGATGCTTCGGTTATTGACAGGGTTGAGGCGATTACCGGCAAGCGCCCAGTTTTTCTTCAATTTGATATGTGCGAAAGGGATGAGCTGCGTAAAGTGTTTCAACGACATTCCTTTGCTGCGGTAATACATTTAGCTGGCTTAAAAGCTGTCAATGAGTCTGTCTCCCAACCTTTGAAATATTATCGCAATAACATTGAGGCAAGCACGATGTTGCTTGAAACTATGGACGAGTTTGGTGTCCGCAATCTTGTATTCAGCTCATCTGCAAATGTCTATGGAGTGCCAGACTCCCTGCCTGTTCAGGAGCATTTCCCTCGGTATGCGACCAACCCATACGGGCGAACGAAACTAATCATAGAAGATCTTTTGACCGATCTGCACTCGGCCGATAGTCGCTGGCGCATTGCTTTGTTGCGCTATTTTAATCCTGTTGGGGCCCATGAAAGCGGTCGTATCGGGGAGAATCCAAGTGGCGAACCAGGTAATCTGATGCCATATATTTCTAGGGTAGCATTAGGGAAACTTCCGTATCTGCATGTTTATGGCGGCGATTATCCTACTGAGGATGGCACGGGGGTAAGGGATTTTATCCATGTTATGGATTTGGCTGAAGGGCATGTGAGCGCCTTACAATGGCTGGAAATGTCTCCCGGAATCGCGGCATTTAATCTTGGCTCTGGTGAGGGGCATAGCGTCCTCGAAATGATTGCGGCCTACGAAGATGTGTGTGGTAGAAAGATTCCATACAGGATTGTCGCCAGGCGCCCCGGGGATATTCCAGCGTCCTTTGCAGACCCTTCCCTCGCCCAGCGAGAGCTTGGCTGGAAGGCGAGCCGGAGCTTGCACTGCATGTGCGTTGACGAATGGCGGTGGCAAACCGTCCATAGCGCTCAAAACGCATAATTCTCTTTCCATGTCTCGGATTTGTATGATTGGTGTGTTCCCTCCACCTTTGATGGGGATGGCCACCATCAATGATGCCATGAAAAAGTATCTCTCCGAACATGGGCATGATCCGGTGGTGATAAATATGACGTATAGGTCACTCAGCAAGGCCTGGTATGTTCGAATCCGGCGTCTTATTCAGTTACCTATCCAGTTGGCTAGATTCAGCGTCGTACTGTGCCGGGGTAGGAGGCCATCCGTTTATATGAGCCTGTCCGCAGGTTATGGCCAATTGTTTGAAATTCCGTTTATCTTGCTTTCCCGTCTCACAGGGGCGAAGTTATCATTGCATCATCATAGTGTTCTCTATATCAATCACCCAACCCATGTCAGTCGTTTGTTGATGCGCTTAGCTGGCAAGAGCGCCATGCACATTGTGTTGTGTCAGTGCATGGCCGACACGCTTCGTACCTCCTATGTCAGCGCAGCGTCTGTGTCGGTTTTGTCAAACGCCGCTTTCCTGTCGCTGGCGGAAGCTTCTCGGCATGCTCGTGGCGAGGTAAGGACGCTTGGTTTCTTGAGCAATATCGAGCTGGACAAGGGAATTATGGAATTTCTTGCAGTTGTGGAGCGTCTGGAGTCTGATGGACATTCCTTTCGTGCCATGGTTGCTGGCCCGTTCCGCAACCCCGATGAGGAAAGACTGATCCGTAGCAAACTTGATGAAATGACATCCGTGGAATATGTAGGTCCGAAGTATGATGAGGAAAAGGTGGAGTTTTTTTCCTCGATCGATGTCCTTTTGTACCCGACGAAAAATGATGCCGAACCTTTGACTGTGCTGGAAGCGATGGCTCACGGCGTCCCGGTTATTGCAAATAACCGTGGTTGCATTGAAGAAATGCTTGCGGCAAAGGCCGGTGTGGTGGTCTCGCCGGACGATGATTTTGTGGATGTGGCAAGCAGGCAATTGCTCGCTTGGAAAGTCGCACCGGGCAGCTATGCCGAAGTGGCACTTTTGGCCAAGGCGAGGTTTGACAGCTTGAGAGATGCTTCTCTGGGTGCGCTGAACCAGTTATACTCGGATGGGTCGGGACGGCATTGGCCAGATGCGTGAGATTGCCGGTAGGCCAATAATCTTCAAACCAGTGGGTGATCGGTGCATAAGATACGTCTATACCAATCAGATGGTTGGCGAGTGATGCTTGTGGAGCGTGCAGTTTCCGAGAGGGATGTGTGACATTGTTTATTCAAAGAATCGTGAAGCTTGCCAATATTTTACGCAGCAGTCTGTATTTCTCCGCCTTGCAGCAAGAGTGCGTCGCGGCCGGAACCGAGCATGAGAGTCTGCTGCGTACCCTGAGCTGCAGTCATGTGGTGGATATTGGCGCTAACGCTGGTCAGTTTGCGCTGGTTTCCCGCAGGTGTTTTCCCGATGCCAGAATTGATTCCTTCGAACCCTTGGCGGAGCCGGCAGATCGCTATGAAAGGGTTTTCAAGCATGACGGCCATGCTTTTATGCATCGTGTGGCGATCGGCGCCATTGAAGGTCGTGCAGATATTCATGTGTCCGGCCGGGATGATTCGTCTTCTCTGCTGCCGATTACCCGGGAGCAAAGCGATTTGTTTCCCGGTACCGAGGAGAGCCATACTCAAACCATTCGAGTCAGCCATCTGCAGGCTGAGTTGAAGGATGAGGATATTCTCTCTCCCGCATTGTTGAAACTCGATGTGCAGGGCTATGAGTTGGAAACTCTGCGTGGCTGCGAAGCACTATTGTCGTGTTTCAGGTATATCTACTGCGAATGTTCCTTTGTCGAGCTCTATGGTGGTCAGGCGTTGGCACATGAGGTGATCGCCTTCTTGCAGCAGCGAGGCTTCGAGCTCCGCGGGGTTTACAACATGACATACAACAACAGTCAGGCGATCCAGGCGGATTTCTTTTTTGCCCATTCATCGCTACTGGAGTGATTGCTTGAAAGTTCTGATTTCCGGCATCAATTATAGTCCGGAATTGACCGGGATAGGTAAGTATACTGGCGAGATGGCTGAATGGTTATCAGAACAAGGGCATGAGGTGCGTGTTGTGGCAGCTCCGCCATACTATCCCGAATGGAAAGTGCGCGACGGTTATTCTGCGCTACGCTACCGGCACGAGGAAATGAACGGAATCGATGTATGGCGTTGCCCGGTTTTCGTTCCATCCCATCCAACGGGCTTCAAGCGCATCGTCCATCTCCTGAGTATAGCCGTTAGCAGTTTACCGGTGATGCTATGCCAGGCTTTCTGGAGGCCCGATGTGGTCGTGGCCATTGAGCCGCCGCTTTTTTGTGCTCCGGGAGCCTGGTTGACTGCACGTTTCTCGGGTGCAAAGTGTTGGTTGCATGTACAGGATTTCGAGGTAGATGCGGCATTCGCGCTGCGTATCCTTAATATCCCGACTGCACGAAGGCTGGTTCTGTCGATAGAGTCGTGGTTGCTGCGTCGTTTCGACAGGGTATCGAGCATATCCGTCAGTATGGTCGATCGTTTGCATCAGAAAGGCGTGGCGAGGGAGAGATGTTTTTTGTTTCGCAATTGGGCCGATATCGAGAAGGTGATATATGATGCTGCGGCAGCAGATGATTTCAGACGACAACAAGTAATTCCCGTTGATACTTTCGTCGCGCTGTATTCGGGCAATATGGGCGAGAAGCAGGGTTTGGAACTGGTTCTAGAAGCAGCGGAAAGGCTGCAGCATGAAAATATTCTATTTGTTCTTTGTGGTGATGGTGCAGCCAGAGAGCGATTGTTACAACGTGCATGCAACATGGAGAACGTGCGGTTCCTTGATTTGCAGCCCAATCATTTGCTGGCAGGCATGCTTTCAGCTGTGAATGTGCACTTGGTTATCCAGAAAGCTGGTGCGGCAGATTTGGTCATGCCATCCAAACTTTCAAATATTCTGGCTGTCGGTGGAGTATCTATCGTGACTGCGGAAGAAAATTCTGAACTTGGTCGTTTATTCTCCGAATATCCATATATGGGGCTACTTTGTCCTCCTGGGAATGTGGATGAGCTCGTTGAGTGTGTAAAATATTTCCAACTTTCGCATAGGGTTCCGTGCCATCCCAAAGTACGTTCTTATGCCGAACAACATATCGGAAAAACAATGATTCTGAGCAGGTGTGAAAGGGAGATGCTTTCGATACAATCACGCGCGACAGGCTATAAATAAGTTTGGTTGGATCAAGCAGTGTGGGGCTATGAATGCTGAAGATGAGTATGCTTAGGGTTTATTTTTCTTATGGCGAGTAATTCAGGGGGATTTCTTCGCAGGCACCATTCTTTGCTTGCCCTTTTTCAGCGCGTCTCTGATTTGGCGTGTGTATACGCAACGTTGTCTGTATTGTGTTTTGCTTACGGGGTCACTTTTAGCCGTTCATACCAGTTGGCTGGAATGATCATGCTGCTGGCCAGCTGGGGTTCTTTCGGCCTAGTGAACCTGTATCGTAATTGGCGTGGCTCGACCTTAATGCGCGAAGTCCGTGTTTTGCTGGCCGGTTGGCTGCTGGCGCTGTTTTTTGCGCTGATTATTGCGTGGGCGGCTAAAAGTATGGATTTATATTCTCGAGTCATTGTCGGCACTTGGGCAGTGATAACCCCGCTAATTTTAATCTTATTGCATATACTTGAAAGGGCGACGCTACGTTTGTTGCGAAGGGGCGGGAGGAATACCCGTCGGGCAATTATTATTGGGGCAGGAGACCTTGGCATCAGCTTGGCAGACAGGATTCTAGATACGGAGTGGATGGGTGTCCGAATAGAGGGATTCTTCGATGATAAGGCTACAGAGCCTGAGCAGATACGCATCAACGGGTTGCCCATATTGGGACGATGCAACGAAGCGTGTGCTTATGTGCGCAAGCATCGCATTGATCATGTCTATCTTGCCCTTCCGATGCGAGCTGAAGCGGTAATGCGTAATGTTTTTGATCAATTACAGGATACAACGGCGTCAGTGTTTCTGGTTCCAGACCTGTTTGTGTTCGAACTGATGGGAACATATCAGCAGGATATTAAGGGAATGCCGGTTTTCTCTTTGTGTGAGAGTCCGTTGAACGGGCCTTTTGGTGTGGTTAAGCATCTGGAGGACAAGATTCTTGCGAGCTTGATTCTGCTGCTGATCTGGCCGTTGATGTTGCTGATTGCATTGGGAGTGAAATTAACTTCTAAGGGGCCGGTTATTTTTAAGCAGCGGCGTTATGGCCTTAATGGCATGCCTATTAAGGTATACAAATTCAGATCAATGACAGTCTGTGAGGATGGAAACAATGTATTGCAAGCCAAACAGGGCGATGCGCGCGTAACCAAATTCGGTGCTTTTCTTCGACGTACCTCTCTGGATGAATTACCCCAGTTCTTCAATGTATTGCAAGGTCGTATGAGCATCGTCGGCCCGCGCCCTCATGCTGTGGCTCACAACGAGCAGTACAGAAAACTGATTCGAGGGTATATGTGGCGGCACAAGGTAAAGCCCGGCATTACCGGGTTGGCTCAGGTGAGCGGTTGGCGCGGCGAAACGGACACCCTCGAGAAAATGCAGAGGAGGGTCGAGTTTGATCTCGAATACATTCGAAGATGGTCTATCTGGCTGGACATAAAGATCATTCTTCAAACGGCCTTGATAGGTTTCACCGGAAAAAACGCGTACTGATGGTGCAGAAGAAGACAGTTTATGCGTCTCTGTTTGGAATAATCACCCTGGTTCTGATTTGTGTGATCGGTGCACAGGCGAGAGTTGCTCCGCAGTTTGGTGGCTATTGGATTGTAGGGCTTATGCTGGTGCTATGTCTGATTATCGCTATCGGATGGCAAAGGCGTTGGCGTTGTAGTGTGGAAACTGATTTCCCTGTTTATTCAGCTGTTCTGTTGTTTTACGCATTGATAATTGTATTGGTAGGAAGCATACACTTTGCCGGACTAGCCATGATTCCAGGTGAAATGGAAATCAACCAATTTAATGTGCATGCCTTTAATGCGATGAAGCAGGAAAGAGCCTTTGCTCTGTATTACCTACTCTTTCCGGCCATGGTCCTGACTCAAATCGAATTGCAACGTGTGGTATCCTTGCAGGCCGTCATTCGATGCCTATTCTTTGCAGGGCTGCTTACCGCCATTGTCTCAATCTATCAGGTTTTCTTTGATTCAACTTTTCTGCATGCGATGTCATGGGGGGAGAGATATGAGGGATTGGCGACTGATCCCAATGCGCTAGCCTTGTCCTGTTTTCTGTTGGTTCCATTACTTGCTATAGGGTGCTGGATTGAAAAACTCAGTATAATAAGATTGTTTTATCTGTTGTTGATACTGATGCTCGGAATAGCCGTATGGGGAACTGGGAATCGGACGGGTTTTGTTGGTATTTGCCTTTTATTACTGAGCTTTCCCTGGGTTCTTTCCGTTGCTATGAATCACTGGAGTCTTCGCCGCCGCCTGATGCTCGGTCTGCTTCCTGTCGCTGTTTGCTTTGCAGGGCTTATATTTGCTTCTTCGATGATGACTGTGGTGGAGAACACGGGGTTAACAGGTGAGCGGCTGGCAGGTACGTGGAAAAAATTTGAGGCACAAGGAATTCACGGCGTGTTTTTTCAGGAAGAGCACCGGGGAAGATATCTGGTCACTGGAATAGATCTGGTTTCAGAAGCGCCTTGGGCCGGTTGGGGGCCGGCCGGATTTTACCGTGAAGCCACCAATATGTTCTATCTCAGACACGGGTGGCGAGGGGATTTTCGGGACAGCGCGCTTAATCATTATTTGATGATAGCGAGTGATTTCGGACTCCCTGCTATGGCGATTAATCTGGCAATTCTTTTTTCTCCTGTTGCTCTGGGGATAGTTGTATTCCGGCGAGTTTGTGATGTCAGGCCGCGACTAATTCTTGCTGCGTTGATCTCAAGTAACTTATTGTTCCTGTTGCTTGTCTTTACTATCCCCCCATCATATTTTCTGGGCGCAGTATGGCTTTGGTCTGTCCATCTCGTTGTATTGCTCATGCTTGCCAGGCAACACGGCGTGGCATTGAGGTTTCCGCAATCAAGCACCATCAGAAGAGCCATTATGGCATCAGCTATACTGCTAACCTTGATCGTGCTAGCGGGGAGCTATGAAACCAGCTTTGGCGATCACGGTTATGCTGTACGCGCTCAGCATGCATGGTGGAAAAGCGGGTGATAGACCTTCAACGATTTTTCTTCTCGGGCGAGCACCGAAGAGCCAAACCTATATGTGATTGACACCTCGCCGGATCATAGCGTTTTTCACTTTTTCAGAGTAACATAAGCAAAGCTTGTTAAGCAGGGGATTGGATGCCTGACAAGCCAGGCGGATAGCCGCTGATGAAACCCGAAATAGATAGGCACTTTGGCATAATACGCGGCATGCCCAAAGAAACCGATATACTCCGAGATTCTGAATCCAAGGGTTTCAAATCGTCTGATTTGTCTTCTTGAAGGGCCACGACACCAGCTGTAATAAGCAGGGAATTTGGCATGTTTTCCCTCTTTTTCCCTGCCTGGTTGCAGGTGGTGTAGTACCTTTTCAGCCAGCCTTTCGGGTAATAACCTGTTTACCAGAAACGGGGGGGCATACAGCGTCGGGAAAAAGTGGAACGCCAGGCCACCATCGGCAAGCAGGGTGAATACATTCTGATGAAAGCGCTCTCCATTCTTGATGTGTTCTGCGAGCATCCGACTGAAAATCAGATCATATCCACTTGGCAAGTCAAGGTTGTCATCTGTGATGTCTGCCTGTAACTTGATGTAACCATCTGGGGCTTTGGCTAATTCGGCTGCGGAAATATCAAGAATGGTATATTCAAGATTGTGCTTATTGACGAATTCTTGTGAAAAACTCGGATTGGCACCACCACCAACCTCAAGGATTCTTCTTGCACCATGCTGAACAATCAGGTTTTCCAAGTATGCCGTAGCATTTTGCCATGCCTGTTCCGAGCCGGCGTAATGAATATTCATGTTATTCCTTTTCGTCAAAGTTAAGGCGCCCCGTCATATGAGGGGGTGGAAGTAGTTCACCGACTTACACCTGTCATAATTCTGTCAGAGAGGATATATGCCAATGAAAGACCATTTGCCAAGGCGAAAGAAGGCTGATTCATTTCAGCGCCAATCCAATCGGTCGTTATGCCCCGGCATTTCTGGGGCGCAAGATGGTATCTACAAAGAAGGCGGCGAATATACCAAATATTAGGCCGGCTATCAGGCTGCCCAGCACGATATGGTTGCGTCTCGGTTTAATTGGGCGCAACGGGGTATAAGCCGGCTCTTCCACGCGCATCAGACGGAAGTCGTCAATCCCGATAGATTGCTTCTGCAACTTCTCCAATTTTCCTTTTAGCTTGGGAATCTCGGTGTTGTACATGCCTATGTCTTTGCGGTTTTCCAAGGCTTCCAGTTCTGCATTCAGAGATTTGATTCCACGCATGTAGTTTTTTGAACTGACTGCGGGCAGCTGGAAGTCAGAAATTCCTAGCACCGAGGCAATAGAAATCGCCTCTTTTAGCTGGGCTATTCTGTTTTGTTTTTCGTGAGTCTCCTGAGTGAGCAATGCGTCAATCTTCGACTGGGTAATTAATTTCTGGCTTTCAAGAAAAGCCTGGAGGTCTCCAACCATGTTTTGTCTACCCATTCGAGCGACTTGGGTAACTATATCATTCAGCGTAGTGGTAATATTAACGGGGTCTGATCCCGTTATACTTAGTACGCCATCTTTCCAACTCAGTGTTTGGTTAAAGGCATTGAAAGAATCGTGTAGCTCACGCTCTGATCGGGCAGTTGGATAAAACTTTTCCCTTATTCCGTGGTTCATGAAGTAATCGCGTCGTATAGACTTTAAATTGATCGTCTGGGAGAAATATTTAAATGCAGTTGTTGGGGTATAGGAGGTATCGGTTAAACCAATGGCATTTGCAAAACGCTCAATCTCGGCGACATCCTTATGGCTTGGTGGTACAAGGGTTGTACTCACGGTGTAAACAGAGGGAGAAAGCAATGCATAAGATAGTCCGATGATGGTGATGATTGAACAGAGGGCGGCGATCAGAAATTTATGTTTGGTCATAGTTTGCCATAGGTCAAACAAACTGATTTGATCCTGTTCTATAGGCTGGGCCACCAACATAACAGGGGTGCCTTGTTTGGCTAGTTGAAGGTTGTTACTTTGTTGATCCATACTCCGCGCTCCCATGAGTTATATCCGGTTGGTAAAACTACAAATCTTTCTCTGCGTTGCCAATAACCACATCGCGTGACGCGGCGGTAGGGAGAAGAGCCCACTTTGCCTGATGAACGGGAATGGTATTAAGCTGTTTACACGACGCGACCGGATAGCAGGTTAAGCGAATGGGCCTTCGTCCAGATGGAATTCTGTATCACGTTTCTCTGCATACGCCACTGCCAGTTGCCGTGCAGGGTTCCGGGCGTGTTGAGGCGCGCCTCTGAGCCCAGTGACAGCAGATCCTGCATCGGAATCATGGCCAGCCTTGCATCGGATTCGATACACACGCGGATCAGCGGCCATGGCATGGCATCACCGCTTAAGTCGGCATGCTCGGCCATGCGGTCGATTTCATCTTTGCCAAGTCCGGCATACCAGCCCATCGTGGTGTCGTTGTCATGTGTGCCGGTGTAGATCACGCTGTTGGCGTCGAAGTTGCCGGGCAGATAGGGGTTGTCCTGCGAACCGTCAAAGGCGAACTGCAGCACCTTCATGCCCGGAAGATCGAAATCGTCCAGCAGGGCCGTGACCTCCGGGGTGATCAGGCCGAGGTCCTCGGCGGCGATCGGCAGGCGACCGAGCTTATCTTTCAGTGCCTGCAGCAGTTGCTTGCCCGGAGCCTTGATCCATTCGCCGATCTTGCCGTCTTCCCTGTCGCCGGGGATCGACCAGAAGGCCTCCAGACCACGGAAGTGATCGATGCGCAGCAGATGCATGCGCTTCATCTGCGCCTCGATACGCATCAGCCACCAGTCGAATTCGCTGGCTTCATGTGCTTCCCAGCGGTACAAGGGGTTGCCCCAGCGCTGACCGTTCTCGGCGAAGTAGTCCGGCGGAACGCCGGCAACATCGTCGCACAGTCCCTTTTCATTGACGGTGAACAGCGACTGGTTGGCCCATACATCGACCGAATCGTGCGCCACATAGATGGGCAGGTCGCCGAACAGGATGATACCACGTGATTCAGCGTGCTGTTTCAATGCATGCCATTGTCGATCGAAGGCGAACTGTTCGAATACCACCTGCTGGATGGCAGCCTCGCATTGCGCGGCGACCGCACTCAGTGCAGCTGCTTCGTGTCTGGCCAGCGGGGTATCCCACTGCCACCAGGGACCACCGTTATGACGCTGTTTGAGAGCAGTGAACAGGGCGTAATCTTCCAGCCATGATGCATTGGCCAGTCGGAATGCCTGCACCTCGGCAGCCAGCGCATCGTCGCGCGCTACCGCATGCCAGAAGCCGTGCCCGGCGCGCAGCAACGGCTTGTCGCCTGCGGTATCGGCCAGCCAGCCTTCGGCGACGCAGGCTCGCAGATCGATGAGGTCCGGATTTCCCGCGAAGGTGGATAATGATTCATAGGGAGAGCCATGTCCGTGCGTGGGGCCGAGCGGCAGGAACTGCCAGACGGAGAAGCCACCCTTGCAGATGCTGTCCACAAAGGCATGCGCCTCACTGCCCAGCGTGCCGACGGCCTGCGGGCCGGGAAGGGAGGTGATGTGCAGCAGTACGCCGGCGCGGCGTCGATCCAGCCAGGGTTTCATATGTTGGTTGCCTTTTTTTGCTATCGCTCGCTGGAGCCGGGATATCAGTTGCCGCGGCGCATGGTGCCGCCGCCTTCAGCATTGCCGCCACCTGCCGAGATCGGAGCCTCAAGCGAGGCCGGTACGTTGACTTCAATCAGCTGATAAAGCTTGCGCAGATGGTTGCGGTACAATCGGTCGAAATCGCGCACCGCAGGCCCCGGATTGTAGTCGCCGAACCACCAGCACCAGTCCGAACCTTCGCAGATGCGCAGCTGTTCAGCAGCGGCTGCCATCTTTTCATCACTCAGCTTGCCGGCCTTCTGTACCGTATCAAAGGCCTTCTTGGCCTCGATCAGTAATTCCCAGCCGCGTGTCTTGGCCGCGTCGCCGATCCAGGTCGAAAGATTTCCGTACACCCATGAGCCTGCAGCCATGCGCTTCAGGCGCGGCTGTTCAGCATGTGTATTGAGGTATTCGGAGAAGGTGGTCAGCTCGAATTCCTTGTGTTCGGAAATAGCCTGATACAGCGAGGTCAGGAAGGGGACGCCATTCTCATGGAAATGCTCCCAGGCGTTTTCGCCGTCCATGATGATGGCAGCCACGGGGGCCGTTTCCGACAGTGTGCGCTGATGGATGCCGTTCAGTTCATGGATGAAGTTGGCGACCGCATCGCGGGTATCCCAGCTCTGGTACTCGAAGCCGATCAGGTCCGACAGACGATCGTCACGGAAGAAGCAGGAGATCTTGCCGTCCTTGCCGGTACGCCATGGATGGTACAGGTCACGTCCGCCCTGATGTTCACGGATGTTGTAGCCCAGAGAGTTGTGCAGCACGCCTTCGCCTGTTGCGCACCAGTCAAAACCGCTTTGTCCGAGCATCTCGACGGTTGCCTGCGAAACCGCACCCTCAGCCGGCCAGCAGCCGCGCGCCGGGGTTCCGAAGCTCGCTGCATGCGCCCGTCTGGCCAGATCGATATGTTCCTGAGCACGCTCTTTGCCGCCCGGATACTGCGTGGCCGGAATCAATGCATCAGGCACCGTTTCATGGGCCGAATTGAAATCCAGCTGCAGGGGGATAATCGGATGGGCGTAGGGGGTGGTGGAAACCTCGATCTTGCCGAGTTCTGCAAGCTTGCGGTAACGCGGCGCAATGTCGGCCAGCAGGCTGGCGATCAGCGTCATCAGGTCTCGCCTGTCCTGATAGGAGAAGTTACCGGCCTTTTCGATCAGGCGGCGGGCGATGAAATGCGTGTTGCGCACCGTTTCGCCCAGCCAAGCCAGATGATACCAGGTGACCAGATCGGTGAAGTAGTTGTCGCCGAGATAATCCAGACCGTTGTGGTGACGACATTGTTCAGCAAGGTTCCACAGGCGGCTGTAGGCAGGGTAGCGATGCATGTTCCGCCCGTGGTTCAGGCGGAAGCAGGTCTCCAGCAGCCAGTCGCGTTCGCTGTCGCTGAAGCAGCCGTCTTCGTGTACCAGCGCGCTAAGCAGCGGATCCGGCAGCTGGCCTTCATGATTCAGCCAGTGACGGATGCGCTCGGCATAGTCCTCGATCTGCGCGGTCAGCGACGGCACGAAATTGACCACCGCACGTGCGCCGGGCACCTGTTCCAGGATCGCTGCCATGTCGGTGTAATCCTTCATGGCATGCAGATAGACCCAGGGCAGGGCATAGGTGCCTGATTCCGCGTCCCGGTAGAACGGTTGGTGCATATGCCAGCAGAAAACCACCGACAGCTTATGAGGCGCTGCTTTTTTCATGAAGCCTTCCTGTACTTGAAGCTCTTGTTAATATCAGACCGAGTGCAAACTCTGCCCCAGCATGTCTGGCGTGACCAGAACAATCCCGCCCTCGCTGACATAAAATCGCTTGGCATCTTCCACTGCATTCTCACCGATGATGGTGCCCTCAGGGATCACGGTGCCTTTGTCGATGACGCAACGCCTGATACGGCAGCCGCGGCGGATCTCCACATCCGGCAGGATCACGCTATCGGTCACCTCGGAAAAGGAATGGATACGTACATTCGAGAACAGTACCGAATGACGCACGATAGAGCCTGTGATCAGGCAGCCGCCGGAGATCATGGTGTCCACTGCCATACCGCGACGCTCTTCATCATCGAAGGCGAACTTGGCCGGAGGCAGTTGCTCCTGATGTGTCCATACCGGCCAGTTCTGGTCGTAGAGATCGAGATCCGGCTGGATGTTGGCCAGATTGATGTTGGCATCCCAGTAGGCATCGATGGTGCCGACATCACGCCAGTAGCCGGGCCCGCCGGTATTGCCGTTGATGAACGGGAAGGCGAAGATGTTCGCATTCTTGATGGCATCCGGAATGATGTCTTTACCGAAATCGTGGCTGGAACTTTTGTCCTGGGCATCGGCGATCAGACGGTTGCGCAGATATTCGGCGCTGAACACATAGATGCCCATCGAGGCCAGAGCCTGGTTCGGATCATCCGCCATTGCTTTCGGGTTGGCCGGCTTCTCGGCGAATTCGACGATGCGGTTGTCTGCATCGACCTCCATCACGCCGAATTCGGTGGCTTCTTTCAGCGGGACAGGGATGCAGCCGACGGTGATGTCGGCGCCGGTGGCGGCATGCGCCGCAACCATCTTGCCGTAGTCCATCTTGTAGATGTGGTCGCCGGCCAGCACCAGCACGTAGCCGAAGTTGTAGTGCCGCATGATGTCGAGGTTCTGGTAGATGGCATCGGCGGTCCCTTCATACCAGCCCTCGCCGGTACGCTGCTGCGCGGGCAGCACTTCAAGGAATTCACCGAACTGGCCGGACAGGAAGCCCCAGCCGCGTTGCAGATGGCGCTGCAGGGAATGCGATTTGTACTGCGTGAGCACCGAGATGTGGCGGATGCCGGAGTTGATGCAGTTGGAAAGCGGGAAATCAATGATGCGGAACTTGCCTCCGAATGGTACGGCCGGTTTGGCCCGCCAGTCGGTGAGAGCCTTCAGGCGCGAACCGCGACCGCCCGCGAGTACGATGGCCAGTGTTTCGCTGGTCAGCTTGCTGATGTGGCGTTGCATAGTGATTTCAGACATGTCCCTTCCCTCGTGTTTGATATAAAGCGAGTCGCATCATAGCAATGTGAGGCTGCAATAACCACCGTCGGGTTTGGCTAATGCGCGGATTGTTTTGTGTGCGGTGGCCGCTAGTCTGCGTATCTGCTAACATCCAGATTTTCGAGGGGAATCGTATGTCAGTCAGTATTGTTTCTACCCGTCCGTTTGACGACCAGAAGCCGGGCACATCGGGATTGCGCAAAAAAGTGAAGGTATTCCAGAGGTTGAACTATCTGGAAAACTTCGTGCAATCGACCTTTGATGTGATCGGTGATTTCGCCGGTCAGACGCTGGTGGTCGGTGGCGATGGCCGCTACTTCAATCGCGAGGCGATTCAGATCATCCTCAAGATGGCTGCGGCGAATGGCTTCGGTCGCGTGCTGGTCGGACAGGGCGGTATTCTGTCCACGCCGGCGGCCTCGCATATCATCCGTAAGAACAAGGCGTTCGGTGGTCTGATTCTTTCCGCCAGCCACAATCCGGCAGGCCCCGATGAAGATTTCGGTATCAAGTATAATATTAGCAACGGCGGCCCTGCGCCCGAAGGTGTGACCGAGGCGATGTTCGCCCGCACCCTTGAAATCAGCGAATATAAAATCCTTCAGGCCGGCAACATCCCGTTGGATACCGTCGGCACCTTCCAGTTGGGTGAGATGCAGGTCGAGGTGATCGATTCGGTGCATGATTATGCCGAGCTGATGAAATCGTTGTTTGATTTTCCTGCGATCCGCGAACTGCTGGCCGGTGGTTTTGCGATGAAGTTCGACGCCATGCACGCGGTGACCGGACCTTATGCGCTGCGTATCTTCGAAGGCATGCTGGGTGCGCCGCTCGGCACGGTGATGAATGGCGCAGCCTCCGAGGATTTCGGAGGGGGTCATCCCGATCCGAATCTGACCTATGCGCATGATCTGGTGGATATCATGTACGGCGAGTACGCCCCCGAATTCGGTGCTGCATCGGATGGTGACGGTGATCGCAATATGATTCTGGGCAATCATTTCTTTGTCACACCGAGTGATTCTCTGGCCGTGCTCGCGGCCAACGCGGATAAGGTCAAGGGCTATCGTGGCGGCATTGCCGGCATCGCGCGCTCCATGCCGACCTCGGCTGCAGCTGACCGGGTGGCCGAGTCCATGGGGCTGGATTGCTATGAGACCCCGACCGGCTGGAAGTTCTTCGGCAACCTGATGGACGATGGTCGCGTCACGCTGTGCGGTGAGGAGTCATTCGGCACCGGTTCCAATCATGTGCGCGAGAAAGACGGCCTGTGGGCGGTTCTTTTCTGGCTCAATATTCTGGCCGTGCGCAAACAATCCGTGGCTGCCATCGTGCAGGAGCACTGGAAGCGCTTCGGACGCAACTACTACTCGCGGCACGATTATGAAGGCGTGGATTCCTCGGCTGCGAGCAGGGCGCTGCAGAATGTGCGCGACAAATCCCCGGAGCTTCCCGGCACTCAACTGGCCGGACGCACCGTCTCGACCTGCGATGATTTTGCCTATACCGATCCGGTGGATGGCAGTGTGAGCCGCAATCAGGGCGTGCGCGTGCTATTCGAGGATGGTTCGCGTATCATTTTCCGGCTGTCCGGCACCGGCACCAGTGGTGCCACCATCCGTATCTACCTTGAATCCTATGAGGCCGATGCAAGCAAGCATGATCTGGATGCGCAGGATGCGCTGGCCGAGATGATCCATGCAGCCGGCGAAATATCCGGACTACGTAAGCTGACAGGGCGTGATGCGCCTACCGTCATCACTTGAGGACTGAGACCATGAGCAATAAAGAACTGATGTACCAGATTGTCGAGGCCAGGTGTCATGATCCCTTTGCCTATCTCGGGCGCCATGAGGCGGGTGGAAAGAGTACAGGCGTGGTGGTGCGTAGTTTTGCGCCGCGCGTGGAAAGTGCATGGGTAGTGGATGCAGCAGGTACGGCTACGCCGATGAAGCGTATCCATGCGGACGGTTTGTTCGAGGCCAAACTGCCCAAGCTGGGCTTTGACGACACCTACAGGCTGCGTTACGAGAACCATGAAGGACACAGCTGGGAGATCGAAGATCCGTACCGCTTCCCGCCAGTGCTCGGCGATATGGACTTGCACCTGATCGGCGAGGGACAGCATTTCGAGAAATACAGCCTGCTCGGTGCCCATGTGCGCGAGATCGAGGGCGTATCCGGCGTGTCGTTCGCCGTCTGGGCACCGAATGCCAGCCGCGTGTCGGTGGTGGGTAACTTCAACCACTGGGACGGGCGCGAGCATCCGATGCGCGCACGCGGCGGTTCCGGTGTCTGGGAAGTTTTCATCCCGAGCCTGTGCGACGGCGAGCTGTACAAGTTCGAGATCCGTACTCAGTCGGCGGATATCCTGCTCAAGGTCGATCCCTATGCGCAGCAGATGGAGGTTCGCCCGGCCACGGCCTGCGTGGTACACAACCCGAAGCAGTACAAGTGGAATGACAAGAAGTGGATGGATGCCCGCCGTGCCTACGGCCCGCCGATGGACAAACCGATGACCATCTACGAGGTGCATCTCGGTTCATGGCGCCGCGAAGACGGCGAGTACATGAGCTACCGTGAACTGGCCCACCAGATGGTGGAATACTGTTTGTGGATGGGTTATACGCATATCGAGCTGATGCCGATCACCGAGCATCCTTTCGACGGTTCGTGGGGCTACCAGACCGTCGGCTATTTCGCACCGACCAGCCGCTTCGGATCTCCCGACGAATTCCGTTATTTCGTGGATCACTGCCATGCCAATGGTATCGGTGTGTTCCTTGACTGGGTGCCGGCGCATTTCCCCAAGGATTCTCACGGTCTGGCCCGTTTCGACGGTACGCCGCTGTATGAGCATGCAGATCCGCGTCTCGGCGAGCACAAGGACTGGGGCACCTATATCTTCAACTTCGGTCGCAACGAGGTGCGCAACTTCCTGATCGCCTCGGCGCTGTTCTGGCTGGACCAGTATCATATCGACGGCCTGCGCGTGGATGCCGTGGCCTCGATGCTGTATCTGGACTATTCGCGCAATGAAGGCGAATGGATCCCGAACAAGTACGGCGGCCGCGAGAATCTCGAGGCCATCGAGTTCCTCAAGCAGTTCAACCATCTGGTGCACGAGCGCTTCCCGGGTGCCGTGACCATGGCCGAGGAGTCCACCTCCTTCCCGATGGTGTCGCGTCCGACCTGGCTCGGCGGTCTGGGCTTCACCATGAAGTGGAACATGGGCTGGATGAACGACACCCTGAGCTATATGGAACAGAACCCGGTGCATCGCAGCTATCACCACGGCGAGATGACCTTCTCGCAGATCTATGCCTACACCGAGAACTTCATCCTGCCCTTCTCGCATGACGAAGTGGTGCACGGCAAGGGCTCGATGCCACAGAAGATGCCCGGCGACGACTGGCAGAAGTTCGCCAACCTGCGTGCGCTGTATGCCTATATGTACACCCATCCGGGCAAGAAGCTGTTGTTCCAGGGTCTGGAATGGGGTCAGTGGAGCGAATGGAAGGATGCGGTCAGTCTCGACTGGGGGCAGGCGCAGTATATGCCGCATCGCGGCCTGCAACTGTTGGTACGCGATCTGAACAGGCTTGTGTGTGATGTTCCGGCGCTGCACGAGGTGGATTTCGAGCATACCGGCTTCCAGTGGATCGATTGCAACGATGCATCACAATCCACGCTGAGCTATATCCGTCGCGACAAGAGCGGTGCTGAGGTGGTGGTGATTCTCAATCTGACGCCTGTGCCGCGTTATGATTATCGTCTGGGTGTGCCGCGGGATGGTTTCTATAAGGAAATCATGAATACCGACGCGCGGATGTACGATGGTTCGAACATGGGCAACGGGGGCGGTGTGTCCTCCGAAGATGTGGCCTGGATGGGGCAGTATCATTCGATGCGCATCACGCTGCCGCCGCTGTCCTGTCTGGTGTTCCGCCGCGAACCTTAATGTCAGGAAATCGCATGCTCTGATAGCCGACTGAGTTTGAAAGGGTGGGATAATATGAAGTTATTCCGTAGTTTTTTTTGTGGGCTGGTGTTCTTTGCGAGCCTTCCTATGGCTCACGCCAATTTGTGTGATTCCGGCCAGGTCTTGCCTAGGCATCATGAAGAGGCTGCAGCGCTAGCTGCTGAGGGCTTTTCCATCGGCTATGCGAATCGTAACGAGAGTTACGATGCTCGCGTTATCGGATGCAACCGGCAAAGGGATTCAAACGGGTATGATTTTTCGAATATCCTGCCGAGTAACGAAAATATTGAGAATGCCATTACGGCGACGCATACCTTTGACGACAATCTGCCCAACAAGATTGTCAGGGGGCACTACAGCTACTTCGGGTTGGGTGTTTTTTCACGCATGCGCTACGGATATCAGATAGCCAGAGACCACGGCACTTGGATGGTGACCGTTCCAATCGAGCTTCACTGGCCGACATCCCAAATGACAGATATGATTGATATACCCTTCAAATTGGCCCATCAATTAGGGCTGGATTCGGCGGGTGGTATATGTAATCCCGGAGCCACAAGTTTTCTGTCGTCCGATCAACGGAAGGTTGAACGTGGATTTATCACGTGGGAACTTCGTGGACCCCAACTGGATTATTTCCGGCAGGTTCAAATCGGCGCGCATCAACAGCAGGTGGACAGACATGTAAGTAATATTCCACCGCTCGTGCTGATCTCGAGTCGAGTGGATATTCCAGGCAATGACTCGGCTGCCAATATTCTTGATGAGGAATACGATGTCACTTTCAGTCAGAATGAAGATGCCTGTCGGGTGCCCCGCAACCTGCAGGTATCAGCTTCCGGGGTGAATGTATCCATTCGAAAGCACTTGCGTGATTTCTGGAAGACAGAGATCACTGCGATTTGGAATCGTAACGGATTTGTTATCAATCCCGTGTTTGTCGGTTGTGATACTGCCAGCCATTGCGATTCGGTTACCCAGACTGAGATGACGGTGTGGAATAAGGATGAAACGATCTGGCAGGTGCATTTGAACCTGAAGCCGTATCATCGTGCTGCCTACAAACGGATGGCGGGAAAGTGGAATAATATGTATTCGGGAACGGCTGCAAAAGTCATAGGCCATGAGATTGGGCACGAACTCGGATTGGATGATGAATATGGGGAGTTATCGACTTCTCCCAAGCACTGTACGAGTGTATATTCACTAGCAGGAAGCTCTTACATCATGTGTAACCAGAATGCCGGAGCTGCGGGGGCGCAAGGAGTCTATGCCTGGATTATCACCCGGCGATATGCAGTAGCAAATGACTTCCAGTGTGCGCAGACCTCAGATTGCGACGATAATGAGTTCTGCGCCAAGCAAGGCCTGAAGCGCAACGTATGTGAAGTCCGCCGGGGTGCTGGAGAGGCCTGCGGCGCCGATGATGATAAATGTGCGCGGGGTTTGATTTGTGCGGGTAAGCCGGCCGGTAAATGTGTGGCTGAGCGCTCGACGGCACTGGGGCAATCATGTGATCGCGATGCGCAGTGTACAACCGGATTTTGCGGCTCGGATAAGCGTTGCCAATGCAAGTTGGATACGGATTGCATCGACGGATATTGTGATAAGGGGACGCTTACAGTCGGTAAAAATAGATGCATTTCCTATAAACAGTATGGGGACAACTGTTCTGCAGATCGGCAATGCCGTGTGCCCAACCTTTGCTTAGGCAAGCCGCTTGGGCGTTGTGCAGCTCCCGCGTCGCGCAATATCGGTCAGGCGTGTGTCCGGGATGGCCAATGTCGTCTAGGGAAGTGCGGTTCCAACAATGTTTGCGTCTGCACGCAGGATTTACATTGCGGTAGCGGGCAGTGCAAAAAGCCGGTCGGTGGAAACAACTATTGTCGCCCATAGTGATGCTGGCAGGATTCTAATGGCATTGGATTTACACCATGCCAAGAGGGGCGCATCAAGCGCGCCGCATTACAGGATATAGCGCGATAGATCCTCGTCCTGGACCAAGCTGGTCAGTCGGTCCCGCACATATCCGGCATCGATGGTCAGATGCTTGTCCTGTCTGTCGGGGGCATCGAAGCTGGCTTCTTCCAGTACGCGCTCGAGCATGGTGTGCAGGCGGCGTGCTCCGATGTTCTCGGTTTGCTCGTTAAGGGTGACGGCCAGTCGGGCAATTTCGCCGATGCCGTCCTCTGTGAATTCGACCTGCATGCCCTCGGTAGCCATCAATGCGACGTATTGCTTGCTCAGCGCATTCTCCGGCTCCGTCAGGATGCGCCTGAATTCCTCCTCTCCCAGCGCATCAAGACTCACGCGAATCGGAAAGCGACCCTGCAACTCGGGTATCAGATCGGATGGCTTGGCCAGATGGAAGGCGCCGGAGGCGATGAACAGGATGTGGTCGGTGTTGACCTGACCATTGCGGGTGTTGACCGTCGTTCCTTCGACCAGCGGCAGCAGGTCGCGCTGCACTCCCTCGCGGGACACGTCGGCATTCTTGCCATCGAGATGCGTGACCTTGTCCATCTCGTCGAGAAACACGATGCCGTCGTTTTCGGCCCGATCCACCGCTTCTTCCCGGATGCGATCCATATCCAGCAGGCGATCCGCTTCCTCCTGTTGCAGATAGGCCAGTGCATCGCGAATGGACATGCGCCGCCGCTTGCTCTGCGAGTTCATCAGGCCGTCGAGCATGTCCCTGATATCCATGCTGTCGCTGCCCTGGTTGCCCATCACCTGCACCATCGGCATCGGCGCATTGCCGCGCACCTCGATCTCCACCTGCCGTTCGTCCATCTCACCCGAGCGTAGTTTGCGCCGCATCTTGGCGCGCGAATCACTGCCGGTCTTGCCCGCATCGGCGGATACCGGGCCGCTGGGTTTGACCGGATGCGGAATCAGGATGTCCAGCAAGCGGTCTTCGGCGGCTTCCTCGGCGCGCATCCGCACGCGGGCCAGATGCTCTTCACGCACGATCTTGATGGCTGTGTCCACCAGATCGCGCACGATGGATTCGACATCGCGACCCACATAGCCGACCTCGGTATATTTGGTGGCCTCGACCTTGACGAAGGGGGCGTGGACAAGTCTGGCCAGACGCCGCGCGATTTCGGTCTTGCCCACACCCGTCGGTCCGATCATCAGGATATTCTTCGGGGTGATCTCCTCGCGCATGGGGCCGGCCACCTGTCGCCTGCGCCAGCGGTTGCGCAGTGCGATGGCAACCGAACGTTTGGCGGCCGATTGGCCGATGATGTAGCGATCGAGTTCCGACTCGATTTCGCGCGGCGTCATGGTATCGCTCATGCTTTTCTCCCGCCGACGCTTTCGATGCGCACTTCGCTGTTGGTATAGACGCAGATCTCTGCGGCGACGACCATCGCTTCGCGTACGATCTCTGTAGCGGAAAGACCGGAATGACGCAGCAGCGCGGTAGCTGCCGAGCGGGCGTAGGCCCCGCCGGAGCCTATGGCGCAGATGGCTTCGTCGGGTTCCAGTACATCGCCGTTGCCCGAGATCATCAGGATACGTTCGTCATCTGCCACGATCATCATGGCTTCGAGTTTGCGGAGATGGCGGTCGGTCCGCCAGTCCTTGGCCAGCGCGACAGCAGCGCGTGTCAGATTGCCTCCGTGTTCGTCGAGTTTGGCCTCGAAGCGTTCGAAGAGGTTCATGGCATCGGCGGTGGAACCGGCAAAACCGGCCAGAATGGCACCGTCGCGGATGGTTCGCACCTTGCGGGCGCCATGCTTGATGACGGTATCACCGAGCGTGACCTGACCGTCACCGGCGATGGCGGTTATGCCGTCTTTTCTGACGCAGCAAATGGTGGTGCCGCGCATATTGATTGCTGACATTGCTTCCTCCCGTTCGGGGTGGCCGCAGGGCCGGTTACTGTTTGTATGTGCTATCGGTGATGCCGCATGAACACTACGCATGCCGCCCTCACAATGCCAAGCAGCGCATGCGGAAATTGCCTGCCGTGGTGCTGCCCGATACCATGCTCGGCGCTGGGGATCGAGGAGGAGGGTTACATGCAGCATATCGCATCAGGCTTACAACACCGGGGATACAGGATCTGCATGGGATTTGCGGCAGGCTTGTTTTGCCTGTCGCAGGCTTATGCCCAGACCTCGATGGATATGCTGTTCGATGAACAGGACACCGTGATCTCCGCGACCGAGTCGCGCCGTGCCCTGGATCAGTCACCGGCCATCGTCACGGTAATCACCGAAAAGCAGATCAAGGACATGGGTGTACACACGCTGATCGAGGTGCTGGAGGCGGTGCCCGGTTTCAAGGTCAGCTACGCTGCAGGCGTGGTCAACGGTTTTTCCCTGAGTGTGCGTGGCCTGAAAAGCGGCGAGTCCGAGAATACCCTGCTGATGATCAACGGGCATCGCGTGAACAACCCCTATTCGGGCTCGTGGACCTTTATGTTCGACGAGTTCCCGCTGGCCGATGTGCGCCGTATTGAGATCATTCGCGGACCCGGTTCCGCCTTGTACGGTTCCAATGCGGTTGTCGCGGTCATTTCCATTATCACGCGCGAGGCCGGTGATTTTCATGAGGCTGAGGCTTCGGTCTCGGCGGGAAACAGGTCCACGCAGCGCGGGCATGTCAGTCTGGGTTCGGGAAGCATCGGCAACAACTATTTGCTCAGTCTCGATGAATCCACCACCGATGGAGGCGGGGATACGGTATTAAGGGACAGCGCCGGCGTGAGCGGTCAGACGAATTTCTGGCGCAGGCAGAGAAGCGGTTATCTGTCGGTGACCAGTGGCGACTGGAATCTTTTTGCCATGCATCTGAATAAGCGGCGCGGCAGCCTGCTGGATGCCACCAACCGTATTGATACGAGTACCGATATCGCCATACGGCAGAGCTTCGCCGGACTCTCATGGAAACATGATGGCGGTGAATGGGATATGGAATGGCGTAACGATGCCGACTGGTTCGATCTCGATCCGAGATGGCAGACCTTTGGCGGCCCCAGCTATCAGCGTTCTCCGGTGAAAAACCTGACCTTGTCCGGGCAGGGTTTGCTGCGCTGGCGCGGCTGGCGGAACCATGAGTGGACGGCCAGTTTGAGTTATGAACATATCCGCCAGTTTGATGTGCGAAATGTGGTCAGCGGCGTCGATGTCACCGCGACGGTCAACCATAATCGCAATGCCACGCGCGGCGTTCCGTCTCTGGTGTTGCAGGACGAGTGGCGACCGGTGGATGAAGTGGCGCTGACTGCCGGTTTGCGGCTGGAGCGCTATTCCGATGTCGGCAGTAGCGCATCGCCAAGGCTGGCTGCCATCTGGCACGCATCCCCGCGTCTGGATTTCAAGGCCATGTTTGCACGCGCCTTCCGCGCGCCGAACTTCATCGAACTGTATTCGGCGAACAATCCATCGATCATAGGCAACAGCAATGTGAAACCGGAGATCATGGATACTGCCGAAGCCGGTGTTTCCTTGCATGACGGTATATGGCGTCTGGACGGAAATGTGTTTTACAGCCGTTTTCATCAGCGCATCACCCGTGTTGCTCCCAGCCCGCTGACCATCAATATCGGACGCACCGACCTGCAGGGCTTTGAAATCGAGTTGCGCGCGGATGTGCAGAAGGATCTGTACGGGTCCATGACCTATTCGTTTCAACGCGGCGAATCGCGTAATGCCGGGGTGAGAACGCTCCTGGCCGATGTGCCTGCACAGTTGCTGCGCGTCAGCGGTGATATGCCCCTTCCTGTGTTCGGACAGGATATTCACCTGCATGGTGATGTGCATTGGATCGGTCCGCAAAGGCGAGCCTCCGGGGATACAAGGCCGATGCTCGGTTCGGCCACCCTCGCGGATGTCTCCGTGCGTATGGGCAGTCTCGTTGCAGGGCTCAGTGCCAGTCTTGTTGTCGAGAATGTTTTCAACCAGAAAACCTACAGCCCTGTGACCAATCCGCTGATGTCGGATCTGCGAATTTTTGAACGTGACTGGATGTTGCAGATGTCCTATGAATTCTAGACCGGATCTGCTGCGGCTGATGCAGATATACTTTGCGTGCCCGATGGCGTTTGTCGCCATCTTGCTTGGCTTTGCGGCCGGGCTTGATGCGCATGAGGTGGATATCGTGTTTTCCGACAGGCATCGGCCGCATGTCGAGACGGTGCGGGTATTGCAACAGGCGTTGCGTGCCGAGGATGTACGCCTTTTCGAGGTGTTGGAGAATGGCGATACAGGTGAGGAAATACGGGCGCTGAACACCGTTGTGCGAAGGAAACCGGACTTGATCGTGCTGGTGGGGGACGATGCCTTGCGCGCCGCTCTCAGTATGAAGGTGCGCATTCCGATGGTGTCGCTGTTGGCCGTTCGCCTGCATCGCGGGTTTGCCGCCGATATCCCGCTGACCGGGGTGGATCTGCGGCCTGATCCACATGAAGTCACCGTTGAGCTGTTGCGTCTGGTACCCGGCGGTGCATCGGTTCTTACCTATTTCTCTCCGGATTTATCCGGCAGCTATATCAGGGAAGCCGAACAGGCCTTTCGCGAATGCAGTATGACGCTATCGGCACGGGTCTGGCCGGATCACGATGTGGTGACTGCTTTGAACCGTGAAATCGCCGCCTACGATATCTACTGGATGCAACTGGAAGAGCGCAGCGCCCGGCCGGATATGTTACGGCTGCTTTTTTCCGTGGCCGCCAGACATGACAAGGGACTGATCGGGCTATCCGAGAAATATGTGCGTACCGGGGCCATGATCGCCTGGACACCGATGCCGGAAAATGTCGGCTTTCAGGGGGGGGTGCTCGCCAACCGCGTTCTGGCCGGAGAGTCGCCGCAGGCGATGCCTGTCGAGCATCCGACGCAAATGAAGGTTAGTATTAATCATGATGTGCATCTGCAAGGCAGGCATGATGAGTCTCTGAATGGCGAAGCGACCCTGTCGGTCATGGTGGACGGTTCGTGACTGAGCATACCCCTTACCGGCTGCCGTTCGTCGGTCGTTTGTATCTTGCGCTGGCGGCTGCTGCTGTGCCGGTGTTTGCCATTCTGCTGGTCAGCGTGTGGTGGAATGAAAGCCGTTCGCTTGAGGAGATGCTGCAGCGCTACGGCCAGTCCCTGACAGCCGGCTTTGCCGAGAGTGCCCGCCTGGGTGTGCAACTCGGAGACAGGGATTTCATCAGGGATTCGACATCCGGTGTGCAGGCGATGCCGGATGTGATCCGGCTGGATATCTACGATGCGGAGGGTGAACGCCTGCTGGTTGCCAAATCCAGCATCCCCCCGCTCGATCTGAGTCTGCTTGTGAGGGCGAAGGATCAGGGCCAGTCGCACGCCAGGGTCGGCATGAATGAACGATTCATCGATGCCATCCATGCTCCGGACGGCAAGGTGGCGGGTTATATCGTGATTGATGTGTCGCGCGCCAATGTACGGCGGGCTCTGGACGGGGCGCTGATGATCACCGTTGTCGTCTGCCTGCTTCTGCTGTTGCTGTTCGCCATGCTTACCTGGCTGGAGGTGCGCCGGGCCAGCCGCCCCTTGTTTGAGATAGATGATGCGGTGGCCAGAGTGACAGGCGGTGATTTGAATGTTGCGGTCAATGAAGACGTCGGTGAACCGTTTGCGCGTGTGGCGCGTGGTTTCAATGGCATGGTGCGTACCCTCTCTCTGGTGCAGGAGGAGGATCGAAGAAAACGGCGCATCCTGCAGGAATCGGAGAGGCGTTTCAGGGAATTGTTCATGCATTTGCCGGTGCCGATGTATATCGCCGATATGGACGGGCAGTTGCGCGAGTGTAATCCGGCCATGTTAAATCTGTTCGCCTATGTGTCGGCCAAGGCAATGACCAAGGGTGGCGGATTCGAGGAGCGCTTGTTCGATTCTCCGGAAGATTATCGCCGGATGCGGGAGGAGTTGCTGTCGTCGGGACGGATCGCGGGCAGGGAGGTGCGTTGCATTTCGTCCCGGGGTGAGTTGCTGCACTGCCTGATGCATATGTCGCTGATGCGCGATGCGGCCAACCGGCCCGTCGGTGTGGAGGGGATGCTGCAGGATGTCACCCAGTTGCGCCTTCTCGAACAGAATCTGGTACAGGCCCAGAAAATGGAGGCCCTTGGTCAGCTGGCAGGCGGCGTTGCGCATGATTTCAACAATCTGCTGACCGTGATTCAGGCCAATGCCGACTGGCTGGAAGATGAAACTGCGGGGAACGAGAAATTGCGCCCCCATGCCAAACGCATCAGCGATGCCACTGGCCGCGCCACGGAACTGACCCGCAATATGCTCGGATTCGCCCGCAAGGGTGAGATGCGGCGCGAGGCTGTGGCGGTGTTTCCGCTGTTGCAGGAAGTGGTCATGATGTTCGGTGAAACAGGCGACCGGCGCATCCGTGTCAGTCTGCGCGGCGATACCGCAGGCAGGGTGCTGGGCGATCCCGGGCAGCTGCATCAGGTGTTCATGAATCTGTGCATCAATGCCATGCAGGCCATGCCACAGGGCGGGGATCTGCTTTTTGATGTGCAATGTGACCCCGCACGGGTCGTGATCCGTGTCAGCGATACCGGTTGCGGTATGAGCGAGACAGTGCGGGAACATATCTTCGAACCGTTTTTCACCACCAAAGAGGTGGGTGCGGGGACGGGGCTGGGTCTGGCGATGGTGTACGGCATTGTGCAGAAGCTTGGTGGCAGTATCAGTGTGGAATCCGTTGTGGGTGAGGGGACCACCTTTGAAGTGCTTCTGCCGCGCTTGCAGGAATATGACGAGCATGCAGTCCGGGTTGAGAAAGCTGCAACCGTACCTGCTCCGGGCTTGTTGTCCGGAACCGTGTTGCTGGTGGATGACGAACAGCCGCTGCTGGAGATCGGCGAGAAATTTCTGGTACGCGAAGGATTGACAGTGATCACGGCGGCCAGCGGCGAAGAGGCTCTGCAACTGCTGGGTGGAATGCAGAGCCTGCCGGATGTGATTCTGCTGGATCTGAATATGCCGGGCATGGGCGGGGTCGAGACGTTGTCGAGAATCCGCCAGACCTATGAGAATCAGAAGGTGATTGTGGTCAGCGGCTATAGCGAGACCACTCTGGATGGGACTGTGAAAGACCTGCTCTACGACGGCTTCGTCAGCAAGCCCTACAAACGCAAGGATCTGAGACATGCTCTCGCATGTGTGCTGGCAGGTTGAATATGGGATGTCGCGCCTGCATCGGGGGATTGACGAAAAGGCTCTCTGTGCATAAGGTCCGCCGCCTTTCGCGAGCAGAATGATTTTGGCGGTTCTTTGCAGCAGCTGAGTGCAGGACAGGCTTGCAAGTCGGGGCGTAGCGCAGCCTGGTAGCGCATCTGGTTTGGGACCAGAGGGTCGGGTGTTCGAATCACCCCGCCCCGACCATTTTGATGCTTGTCTGGTAAGGCTTATGCGCCTGTAGCTCAATTGGATAGAGCAACGGCCTTCTAAGCCGTAGGTTGCAGGTTCGAGCCCTGCCAGGCGCGCCAGTTCTGTTGCGAAAAGATATTGCGACGTGAAGTTGCGATTTGGTGGATGTAGCTCAATGGTAGAGCCCCGGCTTGTGATGCCGGTGGTTGTGGGTTCGAGCCCCATCATCCACCCCAGTTTGAAGGATGCTCCTGCAAGGGAGCCTCTTCAAAGTTGCGCGGCGATGTTTAGACGTTATGATTCGCCCCGCATGGGCCGTTAGCTCAGTTGGTAGAGCAGCTGACTCTTAATCAGCGGGCCGTAGGTTCGAATCCTACACGGCCCACCATAAGCAGGGAGTAAGGTCACAAGCCTTGCTCCCTTTTTTCATCGTTTGCGGCAAGGATGAGCTGCAGGGATGCCGGAATGCGAGGGTGGCGAAACTGGTAGACGCGCTGGATTTAGGTTCCAGTACCTCACGGTGTGGGGGTTCGACTCCCCCCTCTCGCACCAGCGGCGGGCTGCCCGGGTGAAGCTGTTGAGCGTGTCGCCCGGGGCCGACAGCAAAGTATTTAATATCGGAGGATTCAATGATTCGGACGGAAGTGAAGAAACTCGGAAACGACGAGCACGCCGTGAATGTGCATGTTGCTCAGACGGAATATGACCGCATCTATGCAGCACAGGTGGGCAAGCTGGTCTCCAAGGTGAAGTTGCCGGGCTTCCGTCCGGGGAAAACCCCCAAGGGTGTGATCGAAAAGCAGTTCGGTGCGCAGGCCCACGAGGATACCATTTCCGAACTGGTGCAGACGCATTATGCCGCTGCCATCGAGCAGAGCGGACTGATGCCTGCGCTGCAGCCTGAACTTGAAGTGCCGGCCGTGCAGCCCGAAAGCGGATTCAGCTTCACCCTGAAGGTGACCACATGGCCTGAGGTGAAGCTCAAACCGCTGGGCAAGATCAGTGTTGAATCCACCGAAGTGAAGGTGACCGATGCGGACATGCAGTCGGTGATCGATCGCCTGATAGACACACAGGTGAGCTACGAGGAAGAAGCCGGTCGCGAGACGCAGAACGGCGACCAGGTGAGTATCGATTTTACCGGTTTTGTCGATAATGAGCCGTTTGATGGTGGGCGCGGCGAGGATGTGAAGCTGGTGATCGGCGCCGGACAGTTCATTCCAGGGTTCGAGACCGGACTGATGGGCGCCAGGGCCGGTGATGAGCGTTCGCTGGATGTGACCTTCCCGGTCGAATATCAGCACAAGCCGCTGGCCGGTAAGGCCGCGCGTTTCGAGGTACTGGTCAAGTCCGTGGCTGCTTCCCGCAAGCAGCAGAACGAGGATGAACTGGCTGCACTGCTCAAGTTCGACGATGCAGCCGCCCTGCGTGCCGATATCCGTAAGCGCCTTGAGCAGGAGGCTGCGGATGCCTCTTATTCGACGAGCCGCGATGCGTTGTTCGATGCGCTGGTTGCAGCACACGAGATCAGGCTGCCGGAAGCCATGGTGCAGCAGGATATGCAGCAGAGCCGTCAGCGTGTTGCCCGCTCCATGCAGCAGCAGGGTCTGGATATGAAGCCGGAGATGTTCAACGATCCTGCTTTTGCCGAAGAGTTGCGCAAGCGCTCCGAGCGGGCCTTGTCCATCTCGCTGTTGCTTTCCACATTCCGCGAGGAGAACAAGGTTGAGATCTCCGAGGAAGATGTCGAGGCTGAATTGAATGTGCAGGCTGCGCAGTATCCGGCCGATCAGCTGGATGCGTTCAAGAACTGGATGAAGGGTCAGCAGGAACAGATGGCGCAATTGCGCGACAGGTTGCTTGAGAAAAAGTGTGTGGCATGCATTATGGAGCAGGTGAAGGTCAAGCCGGTGAGTCTGGAACTGGATGAATGGCAGGCCATGCAGGATGCGGCTGCCGCCCAGGACGACTGAGCCATTCGCGGTCAGGTCGCGCCGGTTGCGACTGGGCGCCCGACACACGCATAGATGAGACAAGGAGCAAGCATGAATCTGGTCCCTATCGTTGTAGAGCAAACCCCGCGAGGGGAGAGATCCTACGATATTTTTTCCCGACTGCTCAGGGAGCGCATTATTTTCCTGGCCGGTCCTGTCGAGGATCATACGGCCGATCTGGTGACCGCGCAGATGCTGTTCCTTGAATCCGAGGCGCCGGACAAGGATATCTCGCTGTACATCAATTCCCCCGGTGGATTGGTGACGGCCGGTATGGCGATCTACGACACCATGCAGTACATCCGTTGCGATGTGTCCACGCTCTGTCTCGGACAGGCTGCCAGCATGGGGGCGCATCTGCTGGCTGCCGGTGCTCCCGGCAAGCGCTTTGCACTGCCCAACGCACGCATCATGATCCACCAGCCGCTGGGCGGGTTCCAGGGTCAGGCGACCGATATCCAGATCCATGCCAAGGAGATACTCAAGCTGAAGGACCGTCTGAACGGCATGATGGCGCATCACACCGGGCAGCCGCTGGAGAAGATCGCCGATGATGTCGAGCGCGATTATTTCTTGACCGCGCAAGAGGCATGCGATTACGGTTTGATCGATAAGGTTCTGACGCATCGTCCCGAGAATGACGAGGCAAAGTCCGGAGGTGGCAATGTCGGAGAATAAAGGCGGCGATTCGACCCTGTACTGCTCGTTTTGCGGTAAGAGTCAGCATGATGTGAAGAAGCTGATTGCAGGGCCCACTGTCTTTATCTGCGACGAATGCATCGAGCTTTGCAACGAGATCATCCAGGAAGAGGTCTCGTCCGAAAAACCGGTCGGCAAGGATCAGGACGGCATTCCGCGCCCGGCCGATATCAAGGGCTTTCTCGATGAGTATGTGATCAGTCAGGACCAGCCGAAGCGCATGCTGGCGGTTGCCGTGTACAACCACTACAAGCGCATCGAGCACAATAAGAAATCCGATGTCGAGATCGCCAAGAGCAATGTGTTGCTGCTCGGCCCCACAGGCAGCGGTAAGACCCTGCTGGCGCAGACCCTTGCACGCCTGTTTGAAGTACCGTTCACCATGGCCGATGCCACCACGCTGACTGAGGCCGGCTATGTCGGCGAGGATGTGGAAAACATCATCCTCAAGCTGCTGCAGGCCGCCGATTACGATGTCGAAAAGGCGCAGCGCGGTATCGTGTATATCGATGAAGTGGACAAGCTGTCGCGTAAAACCGATTCCCCGTCCATCACCCGCGATGTGTCCGGTGAGGGCGTGCAGCAGGCGCTGCTCAAACTCATTGAGGGCACCGTGGCCGCTGTTCCGCCGCAGGGCGGACGCAAGCATCCGCAGCAGGAGTTCCTGCAGGTGGATACCACCAACATCCTGTTCGTGCTGGGCGGTGCGTTTGCCGGTCTGGAGAAGCTCATCGAGGCTCGTGGCGAGAAGCGCTCCATCGGTTTCGGCGCCAAGGTCGCCGAACAGGCCGATCAGGACATCGGTGCCGTACTCAGTCAGGTGGAGCCGGAGGATCTGATCAAGTTCGGTCTGATTCCTGAGCTGGTCGGTCGTCTGCCGGTGATCGCATCCTTGCATCAGCTGGACAAGAAGGCCCTGCTCACCATCCTGACCGAGCCGAAGAATGCACTGGTCAAACAGTATCAGGCCTTGCTGGAGTACGACGGTGCGCAGCTCTCCTTCACTGACGACGCACTGGAAGCCATCGCCGACAAGGCGATCGCCCGCAAGACCGGGGCCCGTGGCCTGCGCGCCATCATGGAATCGGTGATGCTGGACGTGATGTACGACATTCCCTCGCAGGGCAATGTCAAACAATGCGTCATCAATGCCGAAGTGGTGAACGGCAAGGCCAAACCGATGCTGTTGCTGGAAAACGAAACGCAGGCGGAAGCCGGCTGATCAACCATCGGAACGGGGCGGTTTTTACGACTCCCGTTCTTCCTTTCCCATCGTTAGATTGAATTGGCGTATGATTGAACCGGCGCATGGTCGCCCGCCTCAGGAGTAAGCTATGGCTGAATTGAACAGAGATGCACAATCCGGAGCTGCCGGCGAGGGTTTCCTCCCGGTGCTGCCGCTGCGTGATATCGTGGTGTTCCCTCATATGATCGTGCCGTTGTTCGTCGGGCGCGAAAAATCCGTACATGCGCTGGAAGAGGTGATGCAGAGCGGCAAGCAGATTCTGCTGGTCGCGCAGAAGGATGCCGCCGAAGACGATCCGGCCGCCGAGGGCCTGTACGGCATCGGCACGGTGGGCAATATCCTGCAACTGCTGAAACTGCCCGACGGCACCATCAAGGTGCTGGTTGAGGGTGGTGCGCGCTGTGAAGTCAGGCAGATGGAGATGAGCGAGGATTGCCTGCGCGCTACCTATCGCGTGCTTGAGGATCAGGTGGAGGATGCCGCCGAGCTGGATGCCGTGGCGCGCAGTGTGCTGCAGCAGTTCGAGCAGTATGTGAAGCTGAACAAGAAGATGCCGCCGGAAGTGCTGGTGTCGCTGGCCGGTCTCGACGATGCCGGCAAGCTGGCCGATACCATCGCCGCGCATCTCAATCTGAAGCTGGAAGACAAGCAGTCCCTGTTGGAGATATCCTCGATCAGTGCACGCCTTGAGCAGCTGTATGCCTTCATGGACGACGAGATGGAGATGCTGCAGGTGGAGAAGCGCATCCGCGGTCGGGTCAAACGGCAGATGGAGAAGTCGCAGCGCGAGTATTACCTCAGCGAGCAGATGAAGGCCATACAGAAGGAGCTTGGTGACGACGACGGCCAGTCCGATGTCGAAGAGCTGGCGGGCAAGATCGAAAGCGCAGGCATGAGCAGCGAGGCCAGGGAAAAGGCCGAGGCCGAACTGAAGAAGCTGAAGATGATGCCGCCGATGAGTGCCGAGGCGACCGTGGTGCGCAACTACCTCGACTGGCTGCTCGATGTGCCCTGGAAGAAGCGCTCCAAGGTGCGTCGCGACCTGAATGTGGCCGAAAAGGTGCTGGATGAGGACCATTACGGTTTGGAAAAGGTCAAGGAGCGCATCCTCGAGCATCTGGCAGTGCTGCAGCTGGTGAAGAAGATGAAGGGTCCGATCCTGTGTTTTGTCGGGCCGCCGGGTGTCGGCAAGACCTCGCTGGGGCGTTCGATCGCGCGTGCCACCAACCGTCAGTTCGTGCGCATGAGTCTGGGCGGAGTGCGAGACGAGGCCGAGATCCGCGGTCATCGCCGCACCTACATCGGCGCATTGCCCGGCAAGATCATCCAGTCGATGAAGAAAGCCGGCACCAGAAACCCGATGATCCTGCTGGACGAGATCGACAAGCTGGGTGCCGATTTCCGTGGTGATCCGTCCTCCGCCCTGCTTGAGGTACTGGACCCGGAACAGAATCACACCTTCAACGATCATTACATGGAGGTGGATTACGATCTCTCCGATGTGATGTTCATTACCACGGCCAACAGCCTGAATATCCCTTCGGCGCTGCTGGACCGTATGGAGATCATCCGTATCCCCGGTTACACCGAGGATGAGAAGATCAGCATCTCGGAGAACTATCTGCTGCCCAAGAAGCGGAAGGATCATGGTCTGAAGGCCGGGCAGCTCGAAGTCAGTAACGAAGCCATGCGCGATATCGTGCGCTATTACACGCGTGAAGCCGGTGTGCGTAATGTCGAGCGCATGCTCGCCACGTTGTGCCGCAAGGCGGCTCGCGAGATCGTGCAGTCCACAGAGGGCCGTGAACACAAGATCAAGGTGGGTCCGGAAGATCTGGAGCATTATCTGGGCGTGAGGCAGTTTCATTTCGGTATCGCCGAAGAAGAGGATCAGGTCGGTGTGGTCACCGGTCTGGCATGGACCGAGGTCGGTGGGGAACTGCTGCAGATCGAGGTTGCGCTGATGCCGGGCAAGGGCAAGTTGACCGTGACAGGCCAGTTGGGCGATGTGATGCAGGAATCGATCCAGGCAGCTCTGACCTATGTGCGTTCACGCGCTTCGCAACTGGGCCTGAAGCCCGATTTCCACCAGCAGGTGGATTTCCATGTGCATGTGCCGGAGGGCGCGATCCCCAAGGACGGGCCGTCTGCAGGTCTGGCCATGGCCACCGCGCTGGTGTCCGCATTGACCGGTATCGCGGTCAAACGCAATGTCTGCATGACCGGTGAGATCACCTTGCGCGGCAAGGCATTGCCCATCGGCGGACTGAAAGAAAAACTGCTGGCGGCACACCGCGGCGGGCTGACCGAGGTGGTGATTCCCGTGGAGAATGAAAAGGATCTGCGTGACGTCCCTGAGAATGTGCGCAGCGGCCTGAATATTCACTGCGTGACACATATGGATGCGGTGCTAGGTTACGCCCTGACGAGGCTGCCGGATGGCATGGGAGAGGCGGGTAGATTTGTACCCCAGCTCATTGATGGTATATACAGCGAGAAGGATGCGCCGCGCACACATTAAAACAAATAATGGTTGACAGGATATAGGGGAAAGCCCGTATAGTTCTGCCATCCACGACACTCGGGAGGAATAATGAACAAGGCAGATTTGATTAACCACGTAGCAGGCACAGCAGGCCTGACCAAGGCTGCGGCCGGTGAAGCTGTTGAGGCAGTTCTGGGTGGCATCACCGCGACTCTGGCCGGCGGCAATTCCGTGAGCCTGGTCGGTTTCGGAACATTCTCCGTTGCAGAGCGTTCGGCTCGTACCGCACGCAACCCGCGTACCGGCGACACCATCAACGTGCCTGCTTCCAAGGCACCGAAGTTCAAGGCCGGCAAGGCCCTGAAGGACGCCGTCAAGTAATAACCCAGGGGGCGGATCTTGTGTCCGCTCTTCTATGCGATACGGGGCCGGTCATCCGGCCCCTCTTCATGGGTTCCGGGCGCTTAGCTCAGCTGGTAGAGCACCGCCCTTACAAGGCGGTGGCCGTAGGTTCGAGTCCTACAGCGCCCACCATTTGCCGGATGTCATCCATGTAGTCCGTCTGTTGATCAGACCTTCCGGAGCTGCTTGAGGCTCAGGATGACCGGTTGATTTAGTAGTTGCATTTTCAGGGTTGAATCATTAAGTTGCGCAACCTGTCAAACGTCGCAGTCTGCGGGGTTTGCATCTGGAGCGGTAGTTCAGTTGGTTAGAATGCCGGCCTGTCACGCCGGAGGTCGCGGGTTCGAGTCCCGTCCGCTCCGCCACTGATTGAAAAAGGGTTGCTTCGGCAACCCTTTTTCATTTCCTTCAACCATCGCACATCTTAAATTGTCTTTTGAATCCTGCCGGATATTTGCTACCCTGTGTGCGCTTCAAATCCAAGCACTTCTTCTGTGGAGGGGAAATCATGGCAGTTACATTGAATCGCATCGCCCAAGAGGGCGCGCACGGCCCGGCGATGATGCCGGTCATTCAGGGGGTTGGCCGCGCGGCCATTGAAATCGCCTACCTGTTGCGCAGCGCTGTGTTCCGCGGCGCCCTTGGTGCCGCCGGCGGTGAAAATGTTCAGGGCGAGCAGCAGCAGAAGCTTGATGTGCTGTCCGATGAGATATTCCTCGACGAGATGCGTTCCACCGGTCATGTCTGTGCCGTGGGCTCCGAAGAGCAGGAGGAGTTGCTGGTCATCGACGAGTATGCCGACGCCCCTTATCTGGTACTGGTCGATCCGCTGGACGGCTCATCCAATCTGGATGTGGACGGACCTGTCGGCACGATCTTCTCGGTGGTGAAGCGTAAGACCCCGAGCAACCAGCGCCCGGATGTCAGTGACACGCTGCAGTCCGGCCGCGAGGTGCTGGCGGCAGGTTATGTGCTGTACGGTCCGGCAACCATGCTGGTGGTCTCTGTCGGTGCGGGTGTGAGCGGCTTCACCTACAATGCCAATAATGCCCGTTTCGAGGTCAGCCATCCGGACATGAAGATCCCCGCTTCCGGTGGTTACTACTCGGTCAACGAGGCCAACTCCGCACAGTGGCTGCATGGCATGGCCGATAAGCTGGTTGCCGTCCGCCATACCCAGAAGCTGGGCATGCGTTATATCGGCGCGATGGTGGCCGATATGCATCGCACCATCATCAAGGGCGGCGTGTTCCTGTATCCGGCCGATGCCAAGAACACCACCGGCAAACTGCGCCTGCTGTACGAAGCCATTCCGATGGGTTTTATCATGGAGCAGGCCGGCGGCAAGGCGCATACCGGCGAGATGTCTGTGCTGGATGTGCAGCCTGAAGCCCTGCATCAGCGTGTTCCTGTCTATCTCGGCTCGCATGCCGCGGTGGATGGCCTGATCGGCTGATTTTCCCGTCCCTGTGAACCATGGCGGGGATTTCCATGCCTATTATCTGCGCCGTATCGGCGTGGCGGCTCCCATAGCAGAAGCCCTGTCCCGTAAGGGGCAGGGTTCTGCTTTTGTGGCGCTAGAGGGTGTCGCTGCTTCCGCCGTCGTTGTCGGATCCTCTCTGACACCGCAGACAGCCTCGGCCCCCGCGGTCGAACCTGTTGTCGCACCTACTGTCAGCTCAGCCCCGGTACAGATGCCGCAACCTCCCGCAGTTGGCGATCTGGGCTCACTGCGTGTTGCGGCAAGCCGGTGTACTGCCTGTGCGCTTTCACAAAGCAGAATGCAGGTGGTGTTCGGCGTGGGGAGCGAGCATCCGGATGTGCTGTTCATCGGCGAGGCGCCGGGTGAACAGGAGGATGCTCAGGGCGAGCCTTTTGTCGGCCGTGCCGGTCAGCTGCTCGATCGCATGCTCGGGGCGCTTTCATGGTCGCGCGACAATGTTTATATCATGAATGTGATCAAGTGCCGTCCGCCGGGCAATCGCGATCCGCATCCGGAAGAAGTGCATGCATGCAGTCACTGGTTCGATGCCCAATGGGATCTCCTGAAGCCCAGGGTGGTCTGTCTGCTGGGCCGGGTGGCGGCGCAACGTGTGCTGCAAACCGATGCCACTCTGGCATCCCTGCGCGGGCGCTGGCATGAATATCGCGGGGTACCTGTGTGGGTGACCTATCATCCGGCCTATTTGCTGCGCACCCCGACGGGCAAGGCCGCAGTCTGGCAGGATCTGCGCAGGCTGGCGCAGCGTTGTGAGGCTTTGAAGGCTTGATAAGCCGCCTGAAAGGGTCTAGCTCAGGTCTGTGGCCGATTCGCTTTCGCTGATGCGCACACGGCGGATCCAGTTTCCTTCCATCTCCGAGATTTCCAGTCGAACCCCGCCGACCAGCAGGCACATCGTCGCCTCGGGCTGCGCGCCGATCAGCTCGACGATCAGGCCGCCCAGTGTGGTGGCACCTTCTTCCGGCAATTCCAGATCCATTTCCTGATTGATGTCGTGCAGGCTGACGGTGCCCGCAGCCACCACGCTACCATCCGGCTGCGGCCACATCTCCGGCGCCGCAGGGGTGTCGGATTCATCCTCGATCTCGCCGACGATCTCTTCGAGGATGTCCTCCATGCTGATCAGACCGTCGATATCGCCGTATTCATCGACCACGATGGCCATGTGCTGGCGATGGTTCTGGAAATCGAACAACTGTTGCAGGGCATTCTTGTTGGCCGGGGCATAGGGCACATCACGCCAGATCATCACGTCCAGCATCGGGCCTTTGCGGCGACGGTATTTCACCAGATCGCGCAGATGCACGATGCCGATGATCTGGTCCTGTTTTTCGTGGTAAACCGGATAGCGCGAATGCGGCCGGTTCATGGCTTCCTGCAGGCACTCAGCCGTGCTCTTCGAGGCATCCAGACTGTGGATGTCCTTGCGCGGGGTCATCAGCGCCTTGATGGGCACATTGTGCAGATGCAGGCTGTTCATCAGCATCTGTTCGCGGGCCGCATCCAGCACGCCGGCTTCCGCCCCCACATCGATGATGGTGGCCAGTTCCTGATGGGTGATCTTGATGTCCGATTTGGCGGGAACCTTCAGCATGCGCTGCATCAGGTGAATGATTCCCATCAGCACGGTGATCAGCGGTGAGAAGATATGCACAACCAGTTGCAGGGTGCCCGACACCCTGCAGGCGATACTTTCGGCATGCGCCACGGCGATGGTCTTGGGCAGGATCTCGGCCAGCAGCACGACGATGATGGTCATGGCCACGGTGGCATACAGGATACCGTTTTCGCCGAACATGGAGACGAACACCACGGTGGTCAGGCTGGATGCTGCGATGTTGACGAAATTGTTGCCCAGCAGGATGCCGGAGAGCATGCGCTCCGGATGTTCCAGCAGTTTTTCCGCGCGCCGGGCACCCTGATTACCCTCTTCGCGCAGGATGCGCAGACGGAAGCGCCGGGCACGGGTCAGTGCGGTTTCGGCACCGGAGAAAAAGGCCGAGGCGAGCAGCAGGAAAAAAAGGATGCCGACAGCAGCCGGCCATGAAATCCCGATATCGATCATGCTTTGCTAAGGGTCGGTCAGTTGAGCAGGGACTGGATCATGTGTGCCCCGAAATATCCCAGCAGCAGAAGCAGATAAGCGGCGATCACCATCCAGCCGGCACGCTTGTTCTGCCAGCCGGAGGTGCGACGCAGGCTGAGCAGGGCGACCAGCACGATCCACGAGAAGGTGGAAAGGATCACCTTATGGGAGAGAAGGCTGAAATGTCCCAGTTCCTCCCATTGCCAGATCAAGCCGCTTAAAATGCCGAGGCCGAGCATCAGCATGGCCGAGCCGACCTGAGCATACATATGGGTCTCGACTTCCAGCAGCGAAGGCATGGCCTGGATGATCGGGCCGAGCCTCTTTTTCTTCAAAGCCCGGTCCAGCATCAGGTGCATCATCGCGTGTACGGCGGCCAGTGTCAGGATGGCGTAGGCCAGCAGCGATAGCAGCAGATGGCTGGCTTCCAGCATGGAGCTGACCTGCACACGCAGGATGGGATCGTCCGGTAGCAGCGGCATGCCCAGCAGCGGCAGGGCGGTTGCAGGCAGCAGGAAAAGACCGAGGCCGTGAATACCGTGGCGCAGCAGGCCGAGAAAATACAGGTATTGCACGATCAGCACACAGATTGCCGCCGCAGCCGTCATGCGGAACTCCAAGCCCCAGTCGGTGATCGGTTCGAGTCCGGCCAGCGCGTACAGGGTGATCAGCATGCTGGCGGAAAGCGCCAGTGCCAGGCTCTTCGGATTGGTCTGTCCGGAGGTCAGAACGCTGCGCCAGAGCACCACGGCGCAGGCGGTGGTGATCAGGCCGGCTACGGGAAAGAGGTGGATAAAATTCATACGTTTATAGCTTTACTCAGGACAAAAGAATTCATGGGCGTGTTATATCGGATGAGGCGGCCTGCCGCAATGCATGGATGCACGAAATCTCATGTTTTCGCGCTCTGAATGCATGCGCGGCGACAATTGACCTGTGCAGCCGATGCGACACAATCGGGCCATGCAGGTAGGTGTGTTATTTCTGGCGGCCGGTAGCGGCCGGCGCTTCGGCGGGGATATCCCGAAGCAATATCAATGTATTCACGGCATCTCGCTGGTCGAGCTGGGGCTGCGCCATCTGGCAGCGGAGCCGCGCATCGCCTGGCTGCAACCCGTACTGGCCGAGGGCGACACGCGCTTCGCTGCCTGCCTTGCCGCGCAGGGACTGCCCTACACGGTGCTTCCCGCCGTCAGCGGCGGAGCCGAACGCGCCATCTCGATGAGTCGCGGTCTGGCGGCCCTTCCGGCGGAATGCGAATGGGTGGCCGTGCAGGATGCGGCGCGCCCGATTCCCTCGCCGCAGCTTTTGAAGGATGTGCTCGATGCGGCACTGATGCATGGTGCTGCCGTGCCGGGCATGGATGTGCACGACACGATCAAGCAGGTGGATGAACAGGGCAGGGTGGTGGCGACATTGAATCGCTCCACGCTGCGCGCCGTGCAGACCCCGCAGGTAGCCCGTCGCGCCAGTTTCGAAGCGGCGATGGATAGATTCTCCGGCGAGCTGGAGCGCTTCACAGACGACGCCTCGCTGCTGGAGGCCGCCGGCTTCCCGGTGTTCGTCAGCCCAGGTGAAGCGACGAACCGCAAGATCACCACCTTGCAGGATATGGCATGGTTGAGAAGGCACTGGGAGGAAGTGGCATGAAGTTTCGTATCGGACAGGGTTTCGATGTGCACGCCTTCGCCGAAGGCCGCAAGCTGATTTTAGGTGGCGTGGAGATCGCCCATCCCGTGGGCCTGTTGGGTCATTCCGATGCCGATGTGCTCACCCATGCGCTGTGCGATGCGCTGCTGGGAGCCGCCGCCCTGGGCGATATCGGTCATCTGTTTCCCGATACCGATGCCAGCTATAAGGGTGCGGACAGTCTGCTGTTACTGTCTGAAGTGATGCGACAGGTGCGCGCCAAGGGCTTCGAGCTCGGCAACGCGGATATCACCGTCATCGCACAGGCCCCGAAGCTCGCCCCGCATATCAATACCATGCGCCAGAACATCGCCGCCGCCATGCAGGTGGATGTCGATCAAATCGGCATCAAAGCCACCACCACCGAAAAGCTCGGCTTCACCGGCCGCCGCGAAGGCATCGCCACCCAAGCTGTCGCACTTCTTACCTACAATTAACCGCCCGCGGCCCAGACTGTGTAAAAACGCGAGGCCTGATAGGATGTAACCATCCGGTATCAGGGGGCGTTTTGATGAAGCGATTCATTGAAGGTCAAAGGCGAACACGGGGAACACTGCTTCCCGACATGATCGATGACTATGTTGAAGAGTCCAATCCAGTGCGCATCGTGGATGTTTTTGTTGATGAGCTGGATCTGGAACTGCTTGGATTCACGGGCGTGAATCCGGCAGATACCGGGAGACCGTCCTATCACACGGATACCTCAACCGCATCCAATCAAGCCGTTGCCTGGAGCGGGAAGCTAAGCGCAACATTGAACTGATGTGGCTGCTCGGTCGCCTGACTCCTGATTTCAAAACCATCGCCAGCTTTGCAAGGATAATGGCAAAGGCATTCGCGGCGTCTGCCGGCAGTTCGTCGTGCCATGCCGGGAGTTGGGACTGTTTGCCGAAGCCACGGTCGCAATCGACGGCAGCAAGTTCAAAGCAGCCAACAATCGGGACAGGAATTTCACCAGCGCCAAACTGAAGCGTCGCATGCAGGAGATCGAATACATTTCAAGAGTGAAAAGATACTTGCCTGCGAGGATGCAAACATCAGTCCCATGGTGGCAAAAACCGTGACCTCCAGGGCCACCCATGACAATCGTTTTGGCCGGACTGACTTCATTTGCGACGCGCAGGGAAACGAATATATCTGCCCTGTGGGTGATCGATTGATCTGGCGCTTTGCCAGGGTCGAGAACGGACTGAAGCTGCACCGCTACCGGTGCTCCAACTGCCAGCAATGCCAACTCAAGGAGAAGTGTACGCCCAGCACAGAGCGGAGAATCAGCCGCTGGGAGCATGAAGAAACCAGGCTGTATGTTGGGAGATGGGAAACCTGCCCTCGATTGATGCTCCAAGTGTGTCAGGTCAATCTTAATCCAACGTTTTTACACAGTCTGGGCCGGAGGGGCCGGTCGCAGAAGGGCTAGCGGGCCTTGGCTTGGAGGGTGAAATTGCCTGCATTCTGCGGTAAATCCTCCAAGACCAGAATGAAACCGCGTTTACCGAGGGCGATAATGGGGGTGTCGTCACGCGGCGGCGGAGAGTAGGGGGCGCTACGTATGGTTTGCATCAGCGGCGGGCGGGTGATGATCTCGTCGCGCTCGGCGATGATCTCGTCCGGGTTGTCTTGTGCATACAGGGTGACATGGATCAGTGGCGGTCGCAGCTCGGTTTGCAGCAGGTTGTGCGCCTCGCCGGTGATCACCAGCGCGGTGCCTGCGTTTTTGCGCTCGATCCACACAGCCGAAACGCTGTCCGGCTGCACACGCCAGTCCTTGTCGCGGATCTGCATCTTCACACCGGTATTGATCAGCACGCTGCGCAGCCAGGGATCATCCAGCCAGGTCTCGTGATTCACCCAGAAGCCGGTGCCGCCGATCAGCAGTACCACCGTGATCAGCCACGGCATGATGCGCGCTTTGGCGCGCGGCGGCGGGCCTGCGGCGAAATCATCCTGTTCAACGTCAAGTGCATCTGCTTCGTCTGCAGGTCCGCTTTGCGGTGCAGCAGCTACGGGTGTTGCCGGGTCTTCCGGCCAGGCCTCGCGCGCCGGAATGATGACCGGTCCGGGGAGTTCGTCGCCTGCTTCGCCGGCATCATCCCCGGTCTGTTCGTCAGCATCGACGTTCCGTTGCTCATGCGGGATGACGGGCTCGATGGCATGTCCGGATTCTGCTTCCGCAACATCTTCCGGAGCGGGGGCCTGCTCGGTTTCTGAATCATGGTCAGTTTCAGCGGCAGCATCAGATTCATCGGCATGTTCAGTTTCAGAAACATCATCGGGTTCCGGGAAGCTGAATGTACCGATGGATTCGGCGGCAGGCTCGTCTGCGGGCGGAGAAACACCTTCCTCGGGCAAAGGCTCGTCGGGGAACAAATCTTGTTCACTGCCGGTTTCGGCTTGCGGTTCATCGTCGGTTTCGCCCGGCAGGCTGGCGAACATATCCGGTGTCTGCCGATCCGGGACGACGGAGGTGGCGACATCCTGTGCGCCCTCGGGTTTTTCGCCGAGGCCGAATTCGGTGCCGCAACGGTGGCAGACCAGTACGGCGTCCGGCTCCAGACCTTGCAGCTGGTAGATGGTTTGGCAGTGAGGACAGATAACCCGCATGCGGTGATGCTGGCGTGAGCCGATGCGTTTGTCAGCAGCTGCATGGACTTAGAAGGGCGAAGCTGACAATGCGGATGCCGCCAGCTACCGTTCGTCGATGATTCAAATGAACCGTCTGATGCTGCGCTATCCGACCGGCAAGACAGCCTTATCGGGCATGACCATGAACATCGAAAAGGGGCGATTCGCCTACCTGACCGGCGAAAGCGGGGCGGGCAAATCCTCGCTGCTGCGCTGCCTGTATGGCGGTGTGCGCCCCAGCTCCGGTCAACTGACGGTGCAGGGTGTGGATGTGCGTACCGCCAGTGATGGTCAGATCCGCAAGCTGCGCCGCGACATCGGCATCATCTTTCAGGACCACCGCCTGCTGTTCTCGCGCACGGTGTTCGAGAATGTCGCGCTTCCCCTGCGTGTGCAGGGCTGGAAGCCGGACCGGCTGGTTGCGCGCGCAGAGAAGGTGCTGGAGTTCGTCGGTCTGAAGGATCGCCTGTGGTCGTTTCCCGAGGCCCTGTCGGGCGGCGAGCAGCAGCGGGTGGCCATCGCACGCGCCATGAGCACCAAGCCGCCGCTGATCCTTGCAGACGAACCGACCGGCAATCTGGATGTGGATACCGCACGCAACGTGATGGATTACCTGATGGAGCTGAACCATCAGGGCAGCACGGTGATCATGGCCACGCACGATCTGCATTTGTTGGACACCCATCCCGGGGATATCTTCCGGCTGCATGCCGGGGCGCTGGCCGAGGAGCTGCATCTGGTGTCGGGTAACCGCCGCCGCTTGTCCGGAGGAGCCAACGATGTTCCGGAAATCTGAGACAACTGCGCTGGAGCGCCGTATGCCGCGCCTGCCGGGCGGTTTCTCGCTGCCGCCTTTCGGTCTGCATCAGTGGCTGGCGCTGATCATCGTATGCATCGCATTGTGGGCCATCGGTCTGCTGTGGCTTGGCCTGCAGGCCGGTTCGTCGTGGACGCAGGGCTGGCGGCAGGACATCCGTTTTCATGTGTATCTGGAGAAGGCCGAGAGCGAGCGCTTGCAGGCGCTGGCCGGCAAACTTAAAGAGGTGCCCGGCGTGGGTGCGGTGCGCATGGTGCCGCAGAGCGAAACCAGGGCGTGGCTGGAAAACTGGCTGGGCGGAGCAGGGGAGATCACCGATGATCTGCTTGCTTCCCTGCCGGGAAGTATCGAGGTGACGCCCGGTGTGAAGAGCGGCGATTTCCTGTATGCCGATCTGGCCGATGCCGCCAGATCGTTCGGTGCCAGTGTGAACCGCGGCGAGGCGCATCTGGTGCAGGCGCAGAGCATGCTGGCAAAGGCGGAGAAGATGCTGTGGTTCGGCACGCTGGTGATCGCGCTGGCCATGATCATCGTGATTTCCAATACCCTGCGCATGACGCTGCTGGCGCGTGCCGACGAGGTACAGCTGATGCGCCTGCTGGGGGCGGGTGAGATGTTCGTGCGGATGCCTTTTCTACTCGAAGGGGGGCTGCTCGGTGCAGGTGCCGGCGGGCTTGCCTGGCTGCTGCTATGGCCGCCGCTGTTCGCGGTCGGTGACTGGCTGACTCAGCTGGATGCCGAGGTCAGCGGTTTTGCCTTATTGCTGCCCCTGCTTTTCGGTGGTGCGTTTGTCGGCTGGCTGGGATCCCTGCTGGCGACAACAAGGCTGGCCTCGGAGAATACCACCACGGCTTGACGTTCCCGCTCAGGTCCGCACTATTAGCACTCTTTACGAATGAGTGCCAGATGCTCTAAAATTCATCTGTGCATAGAAACAAAAGCAGGAGGTACGCGGTTTGATATCAGAAGCTGTGGAAATGAACAGTTTGTCCCTGTTCTACAGGGATGTGCGTCGTTCCCCCCGTCTGGATCGCGAGGCGGAGGCCGAACTGGCGCACCGTTGGCGTGAGCATCATGATCGCGAGGCGGCACGCCAGCTGGTATGCGCCAATCTTTACGCTGTGGCGGCGATCGCCCGCGAATACCGGCATTTCGGTCTGCCCGAGATGGATCTGATTCAGGAAGGCACCATCGGCCTGATGCAGGCTGTGAAGCGTTTCGATCCGGAACGCGGTTTCCGCCTGATGACCTTTGCCGCATGGTGGATCCGTGCCGCCATCCACGATTTCATTCTGGAGTCCTGGAGTATCGTCAAGCTTGGCACCAATAAATTGCAGCGCAAGATCTTCGCCGGTCTGCAGAAGGCGAAGAATGCGATCGCAGCCCTTGAAGGCGAGCATGCCGATGAGGTGGGTGCCGATTTCGGGCTGACTGGCAACCAGTATCAGGAAGCGGCTGCCGCATTCACGCAGCGCGATATGTCGCTGGATGGCAGCGAAGAAGGGCAGCTCGTGCTAGCAGCCCTGCCTGCACCGGAGGCCGGCCCGGAAGAAACCCTGGTCGAGAACAACTGGCAGGAGCATCGCATGTCGGTGTTGCGTGAGGCCATGGGTCGACTGAACGAGCGCGACCGTCTGATCGTCGAGCGGCGTCATTTGACTGACAGCCCGGCGACACTGAAGGAGCTTTCGGAAGAATTCGGTGTTTCCATCGAGCGTGTTCGCCAGTTGGAAAGCAGGGCGATGCAGCAGCTTAGAGACTTCGCAGCCTGATTCCTTCGGGTTGTTTCATGAAATCATGACGCCGCGCTTTGCGCGGCGTTTTTTATTGCCGCCCGGTTGATCTGAAGTCCTTTTTTGGCATCAGCCTTGCTGCGTCCTGCAAATGCGATTCCGGACTCGATTCCTGCCGATTCAATGGCTCCTTTTTTCATGTGTTCCTCCTGCATACGGGGGTGCGCCCATGCAGGGTATGGAGAAGTTACATGACTGACATAAGAGGTGTCGGTACAGGCGGCGTGCTGAACAGTGCGCTGACCCGGCGTGGTATCACCATTGTACTTCTGCTTGTGGTGGCATCCATTGTGGTGGCTTCATTCGCTTTAAAAAGTATCCGTCATTCGGCCCGCGAACATGTGGCTGCCATGCTCTCCCATACCATCGATTCCACCTACGGAATGATGCAGTTCTGGGAGGCTGAGCAACGCATGCAGGTGGAAAACTGGGCTCAGGCTCCCGAACTTGTCTCGCTGGCCAGCCAGCTGGCGGACAGCGACCATTCACAGGCCGCCTTGCAGCGCCATCCCTCGCAGGCAAAGCTGCGCAGACTTCTTGCCCCGGAAATGCGTCAACATGCCTACGACGGATTCTTTCTGATTGCGCCGGATCATACGTCTATCGCTTCGATGCGGGATATGAATCTGGGGGAAACCAATCCGCTCAGTGAGAGATATGCCCGCCCGGGCTCGAACAATGCACGGCAGGATATTCTACAGCGTGTTTTCTCCGGCGAAACAGTGCTTTCGCTTCCCCAGCCGACTGATTTGCCCATGTCCGGCGAATCAAATGCGGAAGCAACGATGTTTGTGGTGACGCCTGTGCGCGGGCCGGACGGGCGCATTTTTGCAGCCCTTTCCTTCCGGATTAAGCCGGAAAATGATTTTTCCCGTTTTGCGAAAATGGGGCGAAGCGGCAGAAGTGCCGAAGCATATCTCCTCGATGCCACAGGTCGCATGCTTACCGGTAGTCGCTTTGAAGCGGAATTACACCGTATCGGGATATTGCAGGCGGGACAGAGCAGCATTCTCAACTTTTATCTGAGAGATCCGGGTGTGAATCTGATGCATCAGACGGGAGTTCCTGCCAACTACGAGGCGAGTCCACTGACCCTGATGGCGACAGCGGTGTCTCAAGGAAAGAGCGGCATGAATCTGGAAGGTTACAGGGATTATCGTGGCGTGCCGGTAGTCGGTGCATGGAACTGGTATCCTGAGAAAGAATATGCCGTGGTTGCAGAAATTGACGTCGATGAGGCATATGGATTGTTCGATGGCATGCGCACCATGCTTTTCGTCGTCCTTCTGGCGATGATCGCAGTATTCATGGGGATGGTGTTTCTGATGGAGGGGTTGAATCGGAGTGCAGGGAAGGCGTTGAGTGTTTCCGAGGCCCGTTACCGGCAGCTGTTCAATCTTATTCCGGATGCCATCGCCGTGCATCGCGAGGGAAAGATCATTTATTGCAACCCGGCTGCTGTGAAAATGTTCGGGGCGGTATCCGGAGATGATCTGATCGGATATGAAGTCACTGGTCTGGTGCACCCGGATGACCGCCAGCGGATTGCCGGACGGATTGAGCAGGCAGGTGACTCGAATGGCGTCGACGACATGCAGGAGATGCGCTTGTTGCGGCTGGATGGGACGCCCTTCACGGCAGAGGTCGAAGGCTGTTCATTTTCGGATGCCGAGGGGGTGGATGCCGTGCTGCTCGTGGTGCGGGATATCAGTGTCCGGAAGCTGGCTGAGGAGGAGCGCGAACGGCTGCGTGTCGCGGTCGAGCAAACGCCAGAGGGGATTATGATTGCCGATGCTCAGGGTGTGGTCGTATACGCCAATCCCGGGGCGGCTATCATCACAGGTCGAACGCAGCAGGAGTTGATCGGCATGCTGGCTGCGGAGGCCCGTGGTGGTCAGGTCGGTGATGCGCTGTTTGTTGAGATTGTCACGAGTCTGAAGGCCGGTGTAAGCTGGTACGGGGAATTTTCACTGATCCGTCCGGATGATGAGTCGCGCATTATCGAAAGGCGCATTTCACCGGTCATGGTGAACGGTAAAACGCTATACCATGTGAGCGTGGACCGGGACATCACCGATGAACGTCACCAGAAAGAACATATGGAGCATACGCAGCGGCTGGAAAGTCTCGGGGTGCTGGCCGGAGGGATCGCTCACGATTTCAACAATATTCTTTCTGCAATTCTGGGCAATGCATCCATGGCAACCAAGAAACTCGCTGACCGTCCTGATGCGGCGAAACATGTGCTGCGCATCGAAACAGCCGCGCAGCGGGCAGCCGAGTTGTGTAGCCAGATGCTCGCCTATTCCGGCAAGGGAAGGTTCGTGGTCAAGGCGATCAATCTATCCCTGATGCTGAAGGATATCGCCAAGCTGCTTGATGTTTCGGTGACCAAATATGCTGAACTGGATATCGATCTGTTGCCGGATATCCCTGCCGTGCAGGCCGATGCCACCCAACTGCAGCAGGTGATCATGAATCTGTTGATCAATGCATCGGATGCCATCGGTGAGAATTATGGAAGGATTTCAGTGCGCAACGGACAAATCACGGTGAAGGACGGGGAATTCGCCCAGAGCTATACCGGAGAGGTGCTTGCGGCGGGCGAATATGTGTATTTTGAAGTAAGCGATACCGGTTGCGGCATGAGTGAGGAAACAAGGAAGAAGCTGTTCGATCCCTTTTATACCACCAAGTTCACCGGCAGAGGGCTCGGCATGAGTGCTGTATTAGGCATTGTGCGCGGTCATCACGGGGCGATAGTCGTTGATTCGGTTGAGGGAGAAGGCAGTCGCTTCAGGGTGCTGTTGCCGGCTTTTGCTGGCAAAAAAGGCGAGGGGGTGAAGAAGCTGGAGGAGGATATCGACTGGTGCCCGACCGGGTCGATACTTGTTGTCGATGATGAGGAAACTGTGCGTGAAATGGCTGTGATGATGCTTGAAGAGATCGGTTTTGGCACCCTGAGCGCGGAGGATGGCGTGCAGGCCATTGAGGCATACCGCGAGCATCATGATGAGATCGCCCTCGTGTTGCTGGATATGACCATGCCCCGGATGGATGGGCGCACCTGTTTTGCGAAGCTGCGCGAGATGAATCCTGATGTGCGCGTTGTGTTGTCGTCCGGGTATAGCGAACAGGATGCGACCAACAGCTTTGCTGATCATGAACTGGCCGGTTTTGTGCAAAAGCCCTACAGGTTGGCTACGCTGCGTGCCAAATTGCGCGAGGTGCTCGAAGGCTAGGCCACCGCCATAGAGTCATTGCATTTGTGGCGCTTTCCCTTGGCCCTTCAGCCTCCTAGGCTTGGCCGCCATGCGAGTCAGCGATTTCGATTTCATCCTCCCTCCCGAACATATCGCCAGCCGTCCTCTTGCCGGTCGCGATGAGGCGCGTCTGCTGGTCTGCGGCGGGGCATTGCAGGATCGCATGATCCGCGACCTGCCTTCGCTGGTAAGGCCGGGGGATATCTGGGTGCTCAACGATACGCGCGTGATCCCGGCCCGGCTTCTGGGTCAGAAGGACAGCGGCGGCAAGGCGGAGTTGCTGCTGCTGGAATCCACCGAAGAGCCGGATGTATGGCTGGCCTGGGGCAAGTCGAACAAGCCGCTGAAACCGGGGATGCGCGTACAGATAGGCCCGGACTTTTCAGCCGAGATTCTTGCGCGTGACGGTAAAGAGGTGCGCGTCAGGTTGCTGGCGCCCGATGTGGCTGCCGCCATCGAGGCCTGCGGACATATGCCGCTTCCGCCCTATATCGACCGGCCCGACAGCGAAGAGGACCGGGAGCGTTACCAGACGGTGTTCGCCCGCCATGCCGGAGCCGTGGCGGCACCGACCGCCGGTCTGCATCTGAGCCGGTCACTGATGGATGCCATGCAGCATGCAGGTGCCGAATTCGACTATGTCACGCTGCATGTCGGGCCGGGGACCTTCCAGCCGGTGCAGGTGGACGACACCGACGATCACCCGATGCATGAAGAGGGTTATTCGGTATCAGCGCAGACCGCACAGCGTATCAATGCGGCCCGCGCCGCCGGGCGGCGCATCTTGGCTGTCGGCACCACCAGCCTGCGCACGCTGGAATCGGCGACCAGGAACGGCGAACTGCAGGCCGGCAGCGGACGTACCCGCCTGTTCATCACGCCGGGTTACACATTCCGCATGACCGATGCGCTGCTGACCAATTTCCACCTGCCGCGCTCCACCCTGCTGATGCTGATCTGCGCGATGGGTGGCAGGGAGCGCATCATGCATGCCTACAGACACGCGATCGAATCGGATTACCGTTTTTATTCCTATGGCGATGCCATGTTCGTGACGTGCACTGAATGATGTATGCTGCTGTCCGCTGCGGGTGTAATCTGCGCAGTTCATTCTGGCGACGGGAGGGTCTTCAGGCTTGAAAATCATGATGGCGCAACTCGCCCCGAAGGTCGGTGATATTGCCTGTAACACGCAACTGGTGCTCGCAGCCATGCAGCGCGCGGAGGCGGCACATTGCGATATGCTGGTGTTGCCCGAGCTGGGGCTGACCGGTTATCCGCCCGAGGACCTGTTGTGGCGCAATGCTTTCATGGACGAGGCCGAAAGCGCGGTCGAGACCATTGTCGCGCACACCGCAAAGACCGCCGTGGTGTTCGGCCACCCGCGTCGTGAGAACGGCCTGTTGCTCAACAGCGCTACGCTTGCCGCCCATGGCAAGGTCGTCGGCGTGTACGACAAGCGCTCCCTGCCCAATTACGGTGTGTTCGACGAGCGGCGATATTTCACGCCCGGCAGCGGGCCGGATGTGTTCGAGGTGCACGGCTGGCGCATCGGTATCGGTATCTGCGAGGATCTATGGGATGACGATGTCGCCGAAAAGGCGGCTTCGAGGCCGCGCGATGTGCTGCTCAACCTCAATGCCTCGCCCTTCCATGTCGATAAGCAGCTGGAGCGCGAATCCCTGATGCAGCGGCGGGCTGCACGTTTCGGTGTCCCCGTGGTGTATGTCAATCCGGTGGGCGGACAGGACGAGATCGTGTTCGACGGTGGCAGTCATGCGGTGGATGCAAGCGGCATGCTGCTGGCACGTGCGCCGATGTTCGAGTGTGCCGATGTGATGGTGGATCTGGCGGCAAGCATTGGTGAAATCACGCCGTTGCCGGAGGGTATCCAGCAGATGCGTCAGGCACTGGTGCTGGGCGTGCGTGATTACGTGCGCCGCAACGGTTCTTCTCAAGTGGTGATAGGCCTGTCGGGCGGTATCGATTCGGCGCTGGTCGCAGCGCTGGCCTGCGAGGCGCTGGGTGCGGAGAACGTGCTGGGTGTACTGATGCCGTCGCGCTATTCCAGTGATCATTCGATCAGTGATGCGGCGCAACTGGCCGATAATCTCGGTATCGAAACCATCATTCTGCCCATCGAATCGCCGGTTAATGCCGTGGATCATCTGCTTGCCGGCCCGTTCAACGCCTGGGGGCTGGGCGCGCCGGATGTGACCGAGGAGAATGTGCAGGCACGTATCCGCGGGCTGTTGCTGATGGCGGTATCCAATAAAACCGGCCGCATGCTGCTGACCACCGGCAACAAGAGCGAGATGGCTGTCGGCTATGCCACGCTATACGGCGATATGGCCGGCGGCTTCGCACCGCTCAAAGATGTGTACAAGGTTCAGGTGTTCGCGCTCTCCCGGCACATCAACAGGAAGGGGGAACTGATTCCGGAAAGCACCATCAGCAAACCTCCCTCCGCCGAACTCCGGCCTGATCAGAAGGATTCCGATTCACTGCCCGATTACGAGGTGCTGGATGGCATCTTGCAGTCCTATATCGAACTGGGGCAGGATATGGCCCGTATCGCAGCGCGGGGATTTGAACCCGGACTGGTCGAGCGTGTCATCCGCATGCTGTATATCGCGGAATACAAGCGGCGCCAGGCTCCACCGGGAGTCAAGATTACGCAGAAGGCTTTCGGACGCGACCGGCGCTATCCGATCACCCACGGGTTCCGCGAACATCTGCTACAGAATCAAAGCCGGGAGAGGGAATGAAGAGGATCGAAGCCATCATCAAGCCGTTCAAGCTCGACGACGTCAAGGACGCGCTGGCGGATATCGGTGTGGACGGTATGACCGTCACCGAGGTGAAGGGCTACGGTCATCAGAAGGGCCATAAAGAGCTGTATCGCGGTGCCGAATATTCGGTGGATTTTCTTCCCAAGATGAAACTGGACGTGGTGGTCAACGAGGACAGGCTGGAGGCCGCACTCGATGCCATTGTCGGAGCCGCGCGCACCGGCAAGATCGGCGACGGCAAGATTTTCGTGCTGCCCGTGGAGCAGGCGGTGCGTATCCGTACCGGCGAGCGCGATGAGGATGCGGTGTAGGCCGGCACCGATAGCAATAGTTTGAGGGTGGTTTATAAAAAAGGTCGCACAGACCGACAGGAGAAAGAGCATTATGAGTGACGCAATCAAGAAAGCATTGGACATGATGAAGGAAAACGAATGCGAATTCGTTGATGTCCGATTCACCGACACCAAGGGCAAATGGCAGCATGTCACATTTCCGGCCCATGCCGTAAGCGAAGATTCCTTCGAAGACGGCTTCGCGTTTGATGGCTCGTCCATCGCCGGCTGGTGCGAAATCAACAATTCCGATATGGCCCTGATTCCCGATCCGGAAAGTGCCCGTATCGATCCGTTCTTCGAGGCATCCACGATGGTGCTGATCGCCCAGGTGATCGACCCGATCACCGGCCAGGCCTATGAGCGCTGTCCGCGTCAGATCGCCCAGAAGGCACTGAACTACATCAAGAGCGCCGGCATCGCCGATACCGCTTATTTTGGCCCTGAGCTCGAGTTCTTCATTTTCGACGGCATCCGCTACCACAACGACATGGGCGGCTGCGGCTACGAGATCGAGTCCGAAGAAGCTGCATGGAACTCCCACAAGAACTACGAAGGCCGCAACACCGGTCATCGTCCGGGCGTCAAGGGCGGCTACTTCCCGGTTCCGCCGGTTGATTCCCTGCACGAGATCCGCAATGACATGTGCCTGGTGATGACCGATCTGGGCATCCCGATGGAACTGCATCATCACGAAGTGGCGACTGCCGGCCAGTGCGAGCTGTCGCAGCGTTTCGGCGAGCTGATCGACATCGCCGACCGCGCGCAGTGGTACAAGTACGTGGTGCACAATGTGGCCGATGCCCATGGCAAGACCGCAACCTTCATGCCGAAGCCGATCTATGGCGACAACGGCACCGGTATGCACACTCACCAGTCGCTGTGGAAAAACGGCAACAACCTGTTCTCCGGTGACAAGTATGCCGGTCTGTCGCAGGAAGCGCTGTACTACATCGGCGGCATCATCAAGCACGCCAAGGCACTGAACGCCTTCACCAACCCGTCCACCAACTCCTATAAGCGTCTGGTGCCGGGATTCGAGGCTCCGGTGATGCTGGCTTACTCCAACCGTAACCGTTCGGCTTCCATCCGTATCCCGGTGGTGAAGAATCCGAAGGGCCGTCGCGTTGAAGTGCGCTTCCCGGACCCGACCGCCAATCCGTATCTGGCCTTCACAGCCATGCTGATGGCCGGTCTGGACGGTATCAAGAACAAGATCGATCCGGGAGCTGCTGCCGACAAGAACCTGTATGACCTGCCGGCTGAAGAGGCCAAGGCCATTCCGCAGGTTTGCGGTTCGCTGGACGAAGCTCTGGCTGCACTGGATGCCGACCGCGAGTTCCTGAAGGCCGGCGGCGTGATGACCGACGCCATGATCGATGCCTACATCGAGCTGAAGATGGACGACGTGAATCAGATGCACATGCGTCCGCATCCGTACGAGATGCAGATGTACTTCTCCTGCTAAAGGAGAGTTCTGCAACGCAACAAGGCCGCCCGCGAGGGCGGCCTTTTTCTTGCCCTGCCGACGGGGTAGTCTGATGCAATGGAACGAACCCCAGCAGCGTTGGTACCCGATGCCCTGCAAGCCGATGCGCAACGCCTGATTGCTATTTCTCCGCTGTTCGCCGCATTGCTCGACAAGGCCGATGAAGCTGCCTGTCGCGAACTCTTCCGGCCTGTAGAACATGCCAGCCTGCCCGATGGCGGAGAGGACTGGATTCCCGCCTGTGACAGTGAAAATGTCATGGAGTGCCTGCAACATCTGCGCCTGTGCAAGCAGCGCGGCATGCGGCATATCATCTGGTGGGAAATGGGTGTGCATGGCGATATCACCACGTCGTATCGTGCCATCGCCGATTTCGCCGCAGGCCTGCTGGATGAAGCCCTGCGCATGGCAGAGCGCCTGATTGCGCCGCGTTACGGCAGGCTGGACGGCGGTTCATTCTGCGTGATCGGTCTGGGCAAACTCGGTGGACATGAACTGAACCTCGGCTCGGATGTCGATCCGCTGTTCATCTGGCGGGGGGAAGGGGAAACCGCGGACGGGCGCAATCAGGTGTCGGCAGAGGAGTATTACGGCCTGCTTTCACGCATGCTGATCCGCCTGATGTCGGAGCAGACACCTGACGGGATTGTCTGGCCGATGGATATGCGGTTGCGGCCCGGCGGAGACGGCTCTGCCATCTGCATGCATCACGATGCGGCGACGGATTTCTATCAGAACTACGGCCAGACATGGGAACGGGCCATGCTCATCAAGGCCCGCCCGGTGGCGGGCGATCTGAAGCTGGGCGAAAGCTTCATCACCGAGGTGTCGCCGTTCATCTACCGGCGCTATCTGGATTACACCACGGTGGCGGCGCTTGCCGATATGAAGCGGCGTATTGATGCGCAGGCCGGGGGGCATGAGCTTGCGGCCGGATTCGATGTGAAGCGCGGGCGTGGCGGCATCCGCGAGATCGAGTTCATCATCCAGTCCATGCAATTGCTGCATGGGGGTGCGAATCCCGAGTTGCGCCATTGTTCCAGCATGCCGGCGCTGGATGCGCTGAACCGCTTCGGTGCACTGGATGACGACGAGACGGTGATGCTGCGTGAGGCGTACGCTTTCTGGCGCAGGGTGGAGCATGCCGTGCAGGCCCGCTGCGGGGAACAGACACAGAAGCTGCCGGCCGGTTTCGAGAGCTATCTTGAACAGGCGCTCGGCATGACGGAAATCGCTGCAGCGATGCAGGTCCGGGCTGCCCGGGTGGCTGCGGCATTCGGCGAGCATGTGCTGCCGTTGACCAGACCCGGGGATAACGACAGGAACTGGTTGAACGCCGGTTATGGCGAGGCTCTGGATGATCTGGACGAGGCTGCACGGCAGCGCATCGACATGGCCTTGCAGCGCATCAATCAACATCTTGAGCGTGGCGGCCTTCCGGAGCGCAGCCGCGGGCAGGTCGAGATCATGCTGGCCCGGGCCATGCCGCGCTGGCTGGACGACATCAACGGTGTCACTGCCGTGGAGGCCCTCGCAGAATTGCTGAACACCATCTCCGGTCGGGCGACATGGATCGATCTGCTGGCCACGCATCAGGGCGCGCTGGACTGGCTGATCGGTGTGCTTTCCGCTTCCGCCTATGTGCGTGAACATATTGAGCGCGACCCGTCGTGGCTGGAATGGCCGCTGGCCATGGAGCGCGGCGATACCGATATCCGGTGTATCGCATCCCGCATGCAGTCGCTTGCCCTTGAGGATGAAGAACAGGCGCTTGCCGATTGCGGTGCGCTGGTGGATCGCGGTCGCCTGTTGTGCGCCCTGTCGGTGGATGCACATCAGGCCGGCCCTGCCACCATCGGCGGCTGGATGGCTGATACCGCCGATGCCGCAACAACGATCATGCTGCGCCTCTGCCTGCATCATATGCAGCTGCCGGACGATTTCCCGTTTGTGGCGCTGGCCATGGGCAAGCATGGCAGCCGCGAAATGGGGCTGGCCTCCGATCTGGATATGGTGTTCGTTCTTGTTCACGACACACCGGACGACATGCTGAGCCGGCGCAGCATCTGGGAGCACGGGCAGCGGCTCGGGCGGCGCATGATCCAGTATCTGACCGGCAAGCCTCCGTTCGGTGCGGGTTTCGAATTCGATGCGCGTCTGCGTCCATCAGGGCAGAGCGGCGTGCTGGTGACCAGTCTGAGCGGTTTTCACGATTATCAGCTGCGCGAAGCGCAGACCTGGGAACATCAGGTGCTGACCCGGGCGCGTGCGGTGGCCGGGCCGGATGATGCCGTGCATGCGGTGCAGGCAGTCATTGATGAGGTGCTCGCCCTGCCGCGCGATGCTGCGCAGTTGGCGCATGACGTGCTCGAGATGCGCGATAAGATGCTCGATCATCTGAGTAGTAAATCGCCGGAAAGTATCAATCTCAAGCATGATGCCGGAGGGCTGGTGGATATCGAGTTTCTGGCACAGTACGCAAGGCTGGCCTTCGGTGGATCAGGAAGGGCCACTGCGGACATCCTGCGCAACCTGCCGGCCTCAGCGCCCGCCGAATGGCTTGCGGCGGGCGAATGGCTTGCCTCCACCTACGAAACGTACCGGCAGATGGAGAATGCATTGCGTGTCGAGCTGTGGGTCTCGATCAGCAGCCTACCGGCGGATGTCTCGGCCACCGAATGGGAGACTATGCGCCGGCACGCCCGGATCGTTACGCCGCAAGCCCTGCGCGAGACCATGGCGAAGACACGGAAAACCTTTAACAGGCTTATGCCCGGCCTCTGAGGCCCTGTCTGTTCCGGACACTGTTCCGGAATCTCATTGACATTGGCACTGGATGCGCAGACCTTGTTAGCACGCTAGTCAATGTTTCTCTGCAGGTTGTTTTCGACTCTCAGGCATTTACTACCCCGGAACATTGCCGGTTTTTGATAGGCTAAAGAATCACCAGGCCCGACAGAATGGCGCCAAGCCTGTCCGGCAAGAGATATATATGACGACGATCAAACTGTTGTTCTGGCAGATTCGGTGAAAAGGAGTGGGCTGCCTCTGCTGTTTTGCCGGGAAGACAAAGTGTTCTTTCCCTTGAGACTGGTCACATGTCTGAAACGATTGATCTGTTTGATGCTGGTGGTTTTCCCCTTTGGCACACAGGTTGGAGCGGCAGACCTTTCGCAGCCCCTGCCGGTGCGCAATCTCTATCCGCCGATGATGCGTTTCTTCGACCCCACGCCGGATTCCGCGCTGCGCGCTTATGATCAGGCATGGTCGTTTGAACTCAACCAGCATTTTTCGACGATGAATTCTTTTGATTTTTATCCCGGCTCAACCCTGATCTCGGATATGGAGCTCTATGTAATCGATCCGGTTGTGCGCCGCGCTGTTTCTTCCAATCTTGAACTTTCCCTGCGGGTTCCTTTGCTCAGGCCATGGAATGGCGTGCTGGACGGTACGATTCAGGCCTTCCATAAGGTATTCAGCATGCCCAACGGGGGCCGCCAGCTTCGTCCCAACAACAGTTTTGCCTACAGCTACGATAATGGCAAGGGAACCTCGTGGCAGGGCGGCAATCGATGGGAAACGGGCAATGCGGAACTATCCGCCAGATACGGCTTGAGTGAGGGTAGCGAATGGGCCGTGGCCGGGCTTGCCGCGATCAAACTTCCGACGGCCTCTCAGGCAAGGGGCTGGGGCAGCGGAGCTGCGGATATGGGGGCCGGTCTTGTGGCATCGTGGACTTCTGGCATCTGGTTCGGCCATATTGAAAGTTGGCTTATTCGTCCGCTTGCCAACGATACGCCGGGGGTCAGCTATGTGAGCTATCTGCGTGGATCGATTGCCGCTGGCTATCGCTTTGACGGCATGTCGATGATGGTCCAGTTTCAGGGGGGAAGCTCCCCTTACCGATCGACAGGACTTGATTGGCTCGAATCGCCACCGATGCTGATTACTTTTGGTCTGCGGGGCGATATCCGGCAGGATTTCGGATGGTCGCTGGCTGTCACCGAGAATATCACGCAGAGAACGACACAGGATATCTCCATGACGCTGGGTTTGAACTTTTCCATGTAAAGTCCCCTGGCCGCCGGTGATTGGGATTGCCTGAGTGTGGCAGGGAATATCCTTATGGCGAAAATGCACACAATGTTCATAATGTTGACTTTTCCGGCTGGAATGATGATTTTCGGGATAAATCCGAAGCTGGGTATCTGAGAGGACTCCAATGATTGAGATTACTGTAAAGGCGGGAGCCGCCGCCAAACAACGCGATGACGCGGTGGTTCTGCCGTTGCTGGAAGGCAGGAAGCTGACTGCCTCGGGCAGTGACCTGCAGCGGGCGACCGGTAAAAAGGTGAGCGCATTCCTGCGCAAATTCGATGTCAGCGGCGCATTCGGCGAGAGCGGCCTGCTGTACGATCTGGAAGGCAGTTTCACGCAGCGTGTGATGTTGATCGGAGCGGGCGACGAAAAGAAACTGACACTGCACAGCCTGCGCCGTCTGTCCTCGAAAGCAGCGCGTGCCCTTAACAAGGGCGGTGCGCGCGATGTGTCCTTCTATCTGCCGGAGTTGAATGTGAAGGGCGCGAGCCTTGCCGATAAGGTGCAGGCCGTGGCCGAAGGTGTCTGGCTGGGTCTCTACAACTTCAACAAATACCAGACGAAGAAACAGGAAAATATCCGCGAACTGGGTTCGGTGACCATCATGCTGCCGTCGCGCCGCGATCTTGAAGATGGTGAGGCGGCTGTGGCACGCGCCCGCGCCATTGCCGGCGGCACCAACTTCGCGCGCGATCTGGGCAACGAGCCCGGCAATGTGTGCACACCTGAATTCCTCGGCGAACAGGCGCTGGCCTTAAAGCATGACAGGCTGAAGGTGACGGTGATGGACAAGGCCGCCATCGAGAAGGCCGGATTCAGCGCGCTGCTGGCGGTCAATCAGGGTTCGGCGAAGGAGCCGCGATTCATCGTGCTGGAGTATCAGGGCGGAGCGAAGGATGCGGCACCGGTGGCGCTGGTCGGCAAGGGCCTGACCTTCGATGCCGGCGGTATTTCCATCAAGCCGGCTGCGCAGATGGACGAGATGAAGTTCGATATGTGCGGCGCGGCTGCCGTGCTCGGTATCTTCAAGGCGGCGATCGAGATGGATCTCGCGCAGAATCTGCTCGGCGTCATCGCCTCCACCGAAAACCTGCTCGGTGCTGCTGCCTACAAGCCGGGCGATGTCATCACCTCGTACAAGGGTGTGACCATCGAGGTGCTGAACACCGATGCCGAAGGTCGCATCATCCTTTCCGATGCGCTGGCCTATGCCGCGGAGAAGAAGCCTGCCGAGATCATCGATTTTGCCACCCTGACAGGAGCCTGCGTGATCGCGCTGGGTTCGCAGGCCAGCGGCCTGATCGGCACCGGCGAGAAGGTGAAGAAGGGCCTGAAGGCTGCCGGCGATCATACGGCGGACCGTGTCTGGGAATTGCCGATGTATGACGAGTATCAGGAGCAGATCAACAGCGATATCGCCGATATCAAGAATACCGGCGGACGCGAGGCCGGTACCATCACGGCGGCCTGTTTCCTGTCGCGCTTTGTCGATGATATTCCCTGGGCGCATCTGGATATCGCCGGTACGGCCTGGAATATGAAGGGCACCGATATCTCGCCGATCGGCGGCACGGGTGCCGGTGTGCGACTGGTGACTCAGTATCTGCTCAGCAGGGACTGATTTGCCTTGATTGTATCGAACGGGGGCGGTCTTCGGATCGCCCTCTTTTTGAGATACCAACTTTGCGGTTGGAACCGGAATTTCAGATTGGGATAGTCTGCCCAATAGGCCTTCTTCTTTGCTTGCTCACAATTCGGCAGGACAGCGGAATTGGACGCCCGGAGGGCGCCCGCAGGGCGAGGGGCATGGATGCCCCGAGTCAAAAAGAAGCAAGAAACGCCACCCACGGGTATCTGTGAATTCCCGGCCCGATTACCTGCTCATCGGGCACAATACGGGAATATGGCCCCCTTCAATTGTGCTGTCCCGATGCGCAAGCAATCGGTCCGGCACAGCTACAAGTGGGACCCGAAAATCAAAAAGCGATAGACCCTCTTATCTTTATCTTTCTTCGTGGTGAATGTCTTTTCTCTGTGTTCACTGTGGTGTACGTCTTTGACTTTTGTTGGCGCGCGGTGTTCTCTTCGGCGCATGCAGCATAAGCGTATATTTCTTCAAGGACCGGCCGGGCGATTGCAGGGGCTGTACCGTCCATTCAAAGAACCGGTCGCTGCGGTGGTGGTATGTCATCCGCATCCGCAGTTCGGTGGCACCATGCACAACAAGGTGGTGTACTGGATGGCACGAGCCTTCGAGTCGCTGGATTGCTCGGTGCTGCGCTTCAATTTCCGCGGCGTGGACCAGAGCGAGGGGTGCTGGGACGAAGGGGCGGGGGAGGCTGAGGATGCAGCCGTAGCACTCGACTGGATGCATGCCGAGCATCCGCATGTGCCGCTATGGCTGGCCGGTTTTTCCTTCGGCGCCTATGCGGGCCTGAAAGCGGCGCGGCAGGATGCGCGCGTCGAGCGCTTGTTCGCCGTGGCTCCGGCGGTGAATCTTTGGGATTTTTCCTTTATGCAGGGCGATGTCCGTCCACTCACGGTGGTTGCCGGCACGCTTGATAACATCGTTCCTTATACCGCTATTGCCGCGGCCACGCGCCTGCAGCGCGGCGCGCAGTTGCACACCATCGCCGATGCAGGGCATTTCTTCGATGAACATCGCAAGGAGCTGGCAGCCGCGCTGCTGGCTGATGTGATACCGTCGTATTAGGGCTTCAGTCCTGAAGAAGGGCTTATAGCAGACGGATGGCATCGGGCAGGTCGGCGATCGAAGGAAGGACGAGATCGGCCTTGATACCGCTTTGTTTGACGAATTCGGCACGGTATTTGCCGGTCTTCACCAGCGCAGTTTTAAGCCCGGCATTTTTCCCGCCTGCGATATCCGATTCGATATCGTCGCCGACCATCAGTGCCTGATGCGCCCTGACATCGAGGCTGGCGCAAACACCCAGAAAGAAATCCTTTGACGGTTTGCCGAACACCCCGGCCTTCTTTCCCGTGGCATACTCGATGGCCGTGACGAACACGCCCAGATCGAGATGCAGACCGTCCGGCATCTGCCAGAAGCGGTTTTTGTGCAGGGCCAGCAGTTCGGCACCATCCATCACATGCAGGAAAACCTCGCGCAGCAGGGCGGGCGGATAGCCGTCGCCGCCGATATCGCCCATCACTACGACTTCCGGGTGTTCGGAATCCTCGCAGAGGCCTGCAAGGTCTTCGCGCAGGGCATCGCGCACCACAAGGTGCACCCGGCGCTTACCGATATGTTCCAGAGCCAGTGCGGCAGGCGTGTAAATATCGTCTGTCCTGAGAGCAAAGCCCATGTCCGCAAGTTTGCCGGCGATCTTCCGCCGCGACTGCGTGGTGGTGTTGGTCACGCCAGCCAGCAGGAATCCGGCATCACGCAGGGTCTCTACGGCATGCACCGCATCGGGTACGGGCTTGTCGCCGATGAACAGGACACCGTCGAGGTCGAGCAGGATGGCCTTGATCGAGCTGGGATTTTCCATGAGCGAAGCGTAGCAGAAATCACTGTCAGTGGCGCAATCATTGCCATATTCCCTTGGTTTGTGGGCTTGCTGAATGCTGCTACACTCCGGCCAACAATTCGGCCCCCGCAGTCCGACAGGCGGGGAGGCACAAGGAAGATCATGAACGAACAGCAAATGCTAGCCATCTACGAGGATGCCGGTGCCCTGCTCACCGGCCATTTTATTTTGTCCAGCGGACGCCACTCGTCGCGTTATCTGCAATCCGCCAAGGTGCTGATGCATCCGGCGCATGCCGAGGCTCTGGGCCGTGCGCTGGCAGCCGGCGTATCGGCTGACGATATCGATGTGGTCGTCGCTCCGGCTCTGGGGGGGCTGATCATCGGTCATGAGGTGGCACGGGCGCTGAACAAGCCGCTGGTGTTCACCGAGCGCAAGGATGGCGAGATGAGCCTCAGGCGCGGTTTTTCCTTTGAAAAGGGCGCACGCGTGCTGGTCGTCGAAGATGTGATCACCACCGGCGGTTCGGTGTGCGAATGCATGGCGGTGGTGCGCGAGCACGGCGGTGTGCCGCTGGAAGTGCTGGCCGTGGTGGACCGTTCGCCGGCAGCCGAAGGCCGTTTCGATGTGCCGCATCGCACCCTGCTGCAGCTGGAAGTGGAATCCTTTGAGGCCTCCGATTGCCCGCTGTGCCGCGAAGGTCTGATTCCGGCGGTGAAGCCGGGCAGCAGGCACCCCGCATGACAGATCAGCACACGCCGGCAATCGGGCTGCGCACCTTCCCCTTCGGAGGGGTGGGAGAATTCGGCAAGAACATGATGCTCTACGCCTGGGGCGATGAGGGCGTGATTGTCGATTGCGGCATGGGATTCCCCGAGCCCGGGCAGTACGGCGTGGATGTGGTGATTCCGGATATCGCAGCCCTGGATACACTCGGTATCAAGGTGCATGCGGTGTTGCTCACCCACGGTCATGAGGATCATATCGGCGGCCTGCCCTATCTGTTGCCGCTGCTCAATGTGCCGGTGTACGGCACGGAAATGACGCTGGGTCTGCTGGCCGGACGCTTGAGCGAGATCAAGGGGTTCAAGGCTGATCTCCGGCCCTTGTCCGAAACGGACAGCTGTCAGGTCGGTCCGTTTACCGTGGAAGCGATTCCGGTGACGCATTCGATCATGGATGCTGTATCCATCGCCCTGCATACCCCGCTCGGTGTGGTGATCCATACTGGTGATTTTAAATTCGATCCCGCACCCATCGATGGCCGGCATTCGTCACTGCACCGCTTTGCCGCCCTTGGCGACAAGGGGGTGCTGCTGCTTGCCTCGGATTCCACCAATGCCACACGCGGTGGCAGCGGGCCGACCGAGCGCAGCGTGGGCCCGGCTCTCAAGCAGGCCGTCGCCGGTTGCAGCGGTCTGGTGATTGTCACCACCTTTTCCTCGAATATGTTCCGCATCCAGCAGATCATCGATGCCGCTGTGGCATCGGGCCGGACGGTGGCGCTGGCCGGACGCAGTCTGGAGCGCAATATCGGCATCGCCCGCAATATGAACCGCCTGAAGATCGAGACAGGACAGTTGATCGATATCAAGCAGGCAGGACAGATTCCGCACGGCAATCTTCTGATTATTGCAACAGGTTCGCAGGGTGAACCGCGCGCCGCTCTCGGGCGTATCGCCTACGGGCAGTTCCCCGGCATCAATCTGGGCAAGGGCGATCTGGTGATCTTCTCCTCCTCGCAGATCCCCGGCAACGAGCGGGTGATCCACGGCCTGTTCAGTCATATCTACCGGCGCGGCGCGCGCGTGCTGCACGCAGGCCAGGCTCCGCTGCATGTGTCCGGCCATGCGCAGGCGCATGAACTGAAGACCATGATCCAGCTGACCCGTCCACGCTACCTCTATCCGGTGCACGGGGAATACCGCAATCTGATCGAGCACGGCCATCTCGGTGTGTCCACGGGGATTGCTGAAGACCATGTGCTGATCGCCGAGAACGGTCAGAGCCTTGTCATCGATGACAAGGGAGCGCGACTTGGCGACACATTCAATGCCGGTGCCGTGTTTGTGGACGGCTCGGAGCGCGACAAGATCGACGGCGTGGTATTGCGCGACCGGCGCATTCTGGCCGAGGACGGCATCGTCACCGCGTTTGTGCTGATCGATCGCAACAAGGGCGTGGTCGCGCGTATGCCGGAGATCGCGGCGCGCGGTGTGCTGCATCAGGAGATCGGCGACGAGGTGCTGGAGAACGTGGCGCGCGAGATGGAGGCGCATCTGCAGGGGCTGGGCCGTGAAATCCTGGCCGATGAAGAGGCGGCCGGTGAAGAGGTGCGATTGTTCCTGCGCCGTTGGTTCAAGCGCAATCATGGTCGTCGCCCGATGCTGTTGCCGGTAGTTCTCGAAGCGTGAATGCACGGCATCTGATGAGCGAGGCGGCAGCCATGCTGCTCGGTGCGCTGACGCTTGCCCTCGGTCTGGCGTTGTTCAGCTATTCACCGCAGGACCCGTCGTTCAATCATGCCGTATCCGGGCATGTGGTGAGCAATCATATCGGCCTGTTCGGTGCCTTTGCGTCGGATTTCATGTATCAACTGTTCGGCTATGCCGCATGGCTGTGGTTACTGCTGCTTGCCGCGATCGTATATCGCATGGCACGCGGCATCCGGCCGCTGATGGGCGGCTGGACCTCGCTGTTCTGGTTGCCGCTGGTGCTCGGCATCTGCGGCCTGATCTCGGCCCATGCCGGTATATTCAACTCGCTGATGCCCGCTTTCACCGGCCAGCTTCCTGCAGGCTCCGGCGGCGCGCTGGGCGGCATGATCGCCACAGCCCTGAGCCAGCCGCTGCATGCGCCGGGTCGCGATATGCTGCTGCTGGCGCTGGTACTCAGCAGCTTTGTCACGGCATCGCATATCTCCCTGATCACCACGCTGCGCCGCCTGATGGCCTGTTCGCATGCGGCGTCGCTTACCGTCATCGGCTTTTTCAATCGTCTGCGCGTGCAACTGGCCGGCCGCAAAGTGCGCATGCAGGCCAGAGAGGAGCGTGCCGAGGTGAAGCGCGTGGCGCCGCCCAAACCGCCGAAATCCGAGCCCGAGGTTGCACCCAAGGTCGAGATACAGGTGTCGCGTCAGGCCAGGGAGCAGCAGCAGACGGAATTGCCGCTGGAGAAGCCGAGACAGGGCGGTTTCAAGCTCCCGTCTCTGGCGTTGTTCAACAAGCCCGCCAGACGCACACGCGGGCTGGACGAAGCCTCGCTGACCGCGATGGCGCGCATGCTGGAAAAGAAGCTGATGGATTATCGTGTGGAGGGCGAGGTGATCGCCGTGCAGCCGGGTCCGGTGGTCACGCAGTTCGAGTTCGAGCCGGCACCCGGCACCAAGGTCAGCCGTATCGTGGCGCTGCAGGAGGATCTGGCGCGCTCGATGAGCGCGGTGTCGGTGCGTGTGGCCGGCAATATCCCCGGCAAGAGCGTGGTCGGCATCGAGTTGCCCAATGAAGAGCGAGAAACGGTTTACATGCAGGAGGTGCTGGCCAGCGCCGAGTTCTCCGACAAGAAGCACAGCCTGCCGCTGGCGCTGGGCGTGGATATCTCGGGCCACCCGGTGGTGGCCGATCTTGCCAGGATGCCGCATCTGCTGATCGCCGGTACTACCGGTTCGGGTAAATCGGTGGGCGTGAACGGTATGATCTGCTCGATGCTGATGACCCATTCGCCGAAGGATCTGCGCCTGATCATGGTCGATCCGAAAATGCTCGAACTCTCGATGTACAACGACATTCCGCATCTGCTGGTGCCGGTGGTCATCGATCCGCACAAGGCGGCCAAGGCACTGGCCTGGGCGGTGTACGAGATGGAACGGCGCTACCGGTTGATGAGCGAGGCCAAGGTGCGCAATCTGGAAGGCTACAACAAGGCGGTCAGCAAGATCCCCGATGTCGAGCGTCTGCCCTATATCGTGATCGTGATCGACGAACTGGCCGATCTGATGATGGTGGCCGGCAAGGAAGTGGAGCAATCCATCTGTCGTCTGGCCCAGAAGGCCCGTGCCGCCGGTCTGCATCTGATCCTGGCCACCCAGCGTCCGAGCGTGGATGTGATCACCGGTCTGATCAAGGCGAACCTGCCGACGCGTATCTCCTTCCAGGTATCCTCGCGTATCGATTCGCGCACCATTCTCGATTCGATGGGTGCCGAGCAGTTGCTCGGGCATGGCGACTCCCTGCTGCTGGCCGGAGGCCGCGACCTGCGTCGTGTGCACGGTGCGTTCGTGTCCGATGCCGAGGTGGCGGGGTTGGTCGAACATCTCAAGGCTCAGGGCGAACCGGAGTATCGTGAAGAGGTGTTTTCCGCGCCGGATGCCGATCCTGATGGCGGGCCGGATGACGATACCGCGGATGACCGCTATGACGAGGCCGCCGATCTGGTGATTCAGAAGGGGCAGTGCTCGGTTTCCATGGTGCAGCGCTATCTGCGTGTTGGTTACAACCGTGCCAGTCGCATCGTCGAGCAGATGGAACGCGAGGGTCTGGTGTCTCCGCCCGGCTCCGGTGGCATGCGCAAGGTCATGGCCCGCTCGATGGAAGACGGCGGCGGAGGGATCGATTGAATCTGCGATGCATTTGTCTGTTATCGCTTGCCCTGTTGCTGTTGCCCGTAATCTCCGGGCAGCCAGCTCTGGCCGCCACGGCCCGGTCAGCGGGTGTGCAAGCCGACGACGGCGCCGAGGTGTTTCCTGTCACGCCGGCGTTGCCTCTGCCTGCCGAACTGTCTTCGGTGTTGCGGAACCTGAAAGCCGCGGGTGGTTTCTCAGCGGTATTCACGCAAACCCTGCAATTCTCCGATGGTTCCCGCCAGTATTTCACCGGGGAACTGGATGTGCTGCCTCCCGGACGTTTCCGCTGGCGCTACATCGAGCCCTACGAACAGTTGTTCATCAGCGACGGGTTCTCAATTTGGCATTACGAGCCGGATCTGATGCAGGTGTCGGTACTTAAAGAGATGCGCGATGTGGATCCGGTCGTCATGCAGTTGCTGGGGGGCAGGCTCGGCCTGGACGATGTCCACCTGCTTGAGGCGAAGCCTGCCGAACACCGCTACCATGTGCGCCTCGGCGGCAACACGAAGGTGTGGATCGCTGTAGGATACGGGCGTCTGGATTATATCGAAGGCAGCGATGCGCTGGGCAATACCAACCGCATCGGCCTGGGCGATATGCGGCTTTCGCCGCCGGATGCCGGACGCTTCGCTTTTGTGCCCCCTGAAGGGGTGGATGTGGTGCCGCTGTACTAGCTTGGGATTGAACCGGACCTGTGACGGGCCGGAAAGACGCTATAAATGGATGGGAATCGATGAAACGTAGTTGGATGATGGTGTTGATCGCGGCCGGATTGTTGCCTGCCGGACTGTGCAATATGCAGCAGGCTCAAGCTGCGGCCTTTGCTTCCATGGACTTGTCGGCTGCTGCCTCTGGTGCGGGCAATGCCTTTACAGCCAGCGCCGATGATCCGAGTGCGATGCACTACAACCCCGCCGGCATCGCCTGGCAGCAGGGATTCAATCTGCAGTTCTCCGGCGTGATGCGTTTCGAGAATATGTCCGTGCAGCAGTCGGCAGCTAGGGGTACGCCGTATAATTCACTCAAACCGGGTAGCCTTGCCGGGGTGTACGGTGGCTGGATGCCGGCCGATAGCAACTGGGGTCTGGGTTTCTCCTTCGACCGGCCGTACCTGCTGAATACCGGTTGGGGCGGGGCTTTCGGCGGCACTGCGCAGCGCACGCGGTTTGATGCCCTGCATGGGGGATTGAATGCGGTGTATGCGGTGAGCAGCAGCCTGGCAGTTTCACTCGGTGGTGACATGTATTCGGCCAAGGGGGATGTGGATAGCGCCACCACCACCTTTAATGGTAAGGATCGCGCCAGCTTCGGCGGCAATATCAGCGTGCTGTGGCATCCGCGTCCGGCCTGGGGTATCGGTGCGATGCTGAAGAGCGGTAGCACGATCAAGCTCAACGGCACGGCGGCGGGTGCGGTCAGCGGCAATGCCGACGTCAAGGTGAAGCTGCCGGATGTGGTGCGTTTCGGTGTGATGCATGTGGTTGCCGATCAATACCGTATCGAGGTGGACACCTCATGGACCCGCTGGTCCAGGCAGAAGAACCTCGATGTTCAGGGAGCCACCAGCGAGCTCAACGCGCTCAGCCTGCGTGACAGTTTCGGTGTGATGACGGGCTTAAGCTGGTTCTGGCGCGAGGACACCACCTTCCGCTTCGGCTATGCCTTCGATCAGGGAGCCACCAAGGACGGCGGGTTCAACGCGCGCATCGTCGATTCCAGCACGCATCGCATCTCGCTCGGTGCCGGTGCCGACCTGTTCGATGTGCATCTTGATCTGGCCTACGCCTACAGCTTCTCCCCGAATCGAACCATCAACAATGCCAGCGTGTTCGACGGCACTTACCGTAACCGCAGGCAGAGTCTTGCCCTTTCCGTCAGCAAGCATTTCTGAGGCTTCACTGAACGTCCGCGAGCTGTTTGACGATGCACTGACCGGCGCGCCGCTGGCTCACCGGTTGCGTCCGCGCAGGCTGGATGAGGTGGTCGGCCAGCCGGAGCTGACCGGCGAGGATTCGTGGTTTGCCGCTCTGGTGCGCGAGGGCAGGGCTGCCTCATGCATCTTCTGGGGCCCGCCGGGTGTAGGGAAAACCACGCTGGCCAATATCATGGCCGCTGCCGCCGATATGCCCTTCGCGCATCTCTCTGCGGTCTCCGCCGGCAAGGCGGAAGTTCAGGATGTGGTGAAAAAGGCGCGCGCCGAGGGCCGCAGCTATCTGCTGTTTCTTGATGAAATCCACCGCTTCAACAAGGCCCAGCAGGATGTGCTGCTTCCCTACATCGAGGAAGGAACGCTGGTACTGGTCGGCGCGACCACGGAGAACCCGTCCTTCTCGCTGAATAATGCTTTGTTGTCGCGTTGCCGGGTGATCGTGCTCGGCGCCATCGATGCGGATGGGCTGAAGCGCATTGTCGGGCGCGCTCTTGAAACGCTAGGGGCTGAGAATTCCGGATTCGGCCTCTCGGACGAGGCGGTCGGATGGCTAGCGCAGGCAGCCTGCGGCGATGCCCGATATGTACTTAATTCACTGGAAGCACTTATTGATGCCGGTTCGTCCAGACACTGGACGCTGGCCGAGGTGCAGGCACACTGGAGCAGGAAGTCGGCCCAATATGACCGCGACGGGGATTTCCACTACGACCTGATCTCCGCGTTGCATAAATGCGTGCGCGATTCCGATGCCGATGCCGCAGTGTACTGGCTGGCGCGCATGCTCACAGCAGGGGAAGAACCGCTTTATATCGCCAGAAGGCTCATCCGCATGGCGACAGAGGATGTGGGTCTGGCCGATCCTCATGCCTTGAGTATCACCCTTGAGGCGCGCCGCATGTATGAAGTGCTCGGTTCCCCCGAGGGTGAGCAGGGATTGTTTGCCGCCGTGATCTATCTGGCGCTGGCCCCGAAGAGCAACGCCGCCTATGTTGCCGAGAAAGCGGCAAGAGGACTGGCGAAAGCATACCCGGATGCGCCGGTGCCGATACATCTGCGTAATGCACCGACCGGGTTGATGAAGGAGTTGGGTCACGGAGAGGGCTATCAATATGCCCACGATGCAGCCGACGGGGTTGTGGCGCAGCAGCATTTTCCCGAGGGTGTGGCCTGCAAGGGTTTGTATAGTCCGACCGAACGGGGATTCGAGAAAAAACTCGGTGAGCGCATTCGCTGGCTGGAGGAGCGTCGCGGCATGAAGGGAAGGAACAACAAGTGAGACAGTTGCTTGCCGTGGCGGTTGGGGGGGCCATCGGCGCGTCATTACGCTGGCTGATCGCCGGAGCCATTCAGCGCGCTTCGGGCAGTGCCTTCCCTTGGGGCACGTTCGCCGTGAACGCCATTGGTAGCTTCGCGCTCGGTTTTCTCTTTGTCTATTTGCTGGAACGTTCCACCTACGGCGAATTGATGCGCCTGTTACTCACCGTCGGCCTGCTCGGCGCATTCACCACCTTCTCCACCTACTCGATGGAGTCCATCCGCCTGCTGGAACAGGGCGCCTTCGGCATGGCCGCCGCCAACGTGGTCGGTCAGGTCGCCATCTGCATTGTTCTCACATGGCTTGGTATCCAGTTGGCACGGGGAGTCTAAAGCCAGACAGGCTGGGTATTTCATTCATCGCCGGATAAAAAAACGCCTGATATCCGATTTCCGAGGTGATGCCTTGTCACCTAAACAGGTGATACCCAACCCCCCTCGTTTCTTGCGACTATTCATCCCATATTTATGTGAGGGAGATTATACACCATGAAAAAATTCACAATGAAAGGCGCCGCTTTCAGCGCAGCTCTTTTATTCGCACTGAGTGCTTTTGCACAGCCCTCACTTGCAGATAACGACAGAGAAAAGAAAAATAAAGAAAGCCATGATCGAGATGTTGTGACTATCGTCGGCCCGACCGGCCCGCAGGGTCCGATCGGTCTGACCGGCGCTCAGGGACCGCAGGGCCTGAAGGGTGATACCGGCGCGACTGGTGCAGCCGGTGCTGTTGGTCCGCAGGGTCCGGCTGGTATCGATGGTGTGAACGGGGTTGACGGTGCAGTGGGCCCGCAGGGTCCAATCGGTCTGACCGGTGCTGATGGTGCCGTTGGCCCTCAGGGTCCGATCGGTCTGACCGGCGCTCAGGGACCGCAGGGCCTGAAGGGTGATACAGGCGCGACTGGTGCAGCCGGTGCTGTTGGTCCGCAGGGTCCGGCTGGTATCGATGGTGTGAACGGTGTTGACGGTGCAGTGGGCCCGCAGGGTCCAATCGGTCTGACCGGTGCTGATGGTGCCGTTGGCCCTCAGGGTCCGATCGGTCTGACCGGCGCTCAGGGACCGCAGGGCCTGAAGGGTGATACCGGCGCAACCGGTCCGCAGGGTCCGGCTGGTATCGATGGTGTGAACGGTGTTGACGGAGCAGTTGGCCCGCAGGGCCCGATTGGTTTGACCGGCGCGACTGGTGCTACCGGTGCTACCGGTGCTACCGGTGCAGTTGGCCCACAGGGTCCGGCTGGTATCGATGGTGTGAACGGTGTTGACGGAGCAGTTGGCCCGCAGGGTCCGATTGGTCTGACCGGAGCGACTGGTGCAACCGGAGCGGTTGGTCCGCAGGGCCCGATCGGTTTGACCGGCGCGACTGGTGCTACCGGTGCTGTTGGCCCGCAGGGTCCGAAGGGTGACACCGGCGCGACTGGTGCAACCGGCGCCGTTGGTCCGCAGGGCCCGATTGGTTTGACCGGCACAACTGGTGCTACCGGTGCTGTTGGCCCGCAGGGTCCGGCTGGTATCGATGGTGTGAACGGTGTTGACGGAGCAGTCGGTCCGCAGGGTCCGATTGGTCTCACCGGTGCTGCTGGCCCACAGGGTCCGATTGGCTTGACTGGTGCTACTGGTCCTCAGGGTCCGATTGGCTTGACTGGTGCTACTGGCGCAACCGGCCCACAGGGTGTTGCAGGCATTAATGGTACAAACGGAGTTGATGGCGCTGTTGGTCCGATGGGTGCTGTTGGTCCGCAGGGTCCGATTGGCCTAACCGGTCCGCAGGGTCCACAGGGTGTTGCTGGTGCCAGCATTGTTGGTCCGCAGGGTCCGGTTGGTCCCGCAGGTCCGCAGGGTCCCATTGGAACTGGCGGAGTCACGCTTGTGGATGCTGCCGGAACGAATATGGGTCAGATCTACGGGTTCAATGGATTGGTATACTATGTGGTGTATAATCAGGCTTCCTATGCTGTTAGTCAGGCCGACGGAGGTGCGTTCACTCCATATACAGGTGCTCTGGTTGGGACAATCACACACATCATGTATACCGGAACCGGCTGTACCGGCACGGCATATTATTACACGGGGAACACCTCGGTAGCGGGTGCACATGTCATGAATAATTCCATCGGGACTTATGGTGCTTCCCCGGTTTACAATCTTCCTGCGCGGGCGCTTAATACCACGCCGTTTGCAAGCTTACATTCGCTTGGTACTTCAACAGTTATGTGCACAAACCCGGTATGGAACGTGGCTGCCAATAGTTACTTCGTCACGCCGGTGTCCGGTGTAGGCCCGGCATTGAATGTCGATCCATCATACGTCCAGAATCCAGTGCTGCCGATTGGTCCCAAGTTGCAATAAGCCGGTTGTAACGTTTCGGAACAAGAGCCACCTCCCAAAGAGGTGGCTCTTCTTTTATGCGGAAGGAACAAGCACGGGTGAGTCGGTCGGTATGGCTTGCAGCGCAAGCTGCGGCCCTTTTCTTTGCTTGGGAGGTCACTCAGCTGAGCTGGGTTATGAATCCTTCTTCGTGAAGCCTGCCTCCAGCAGCATGTCACGGATCACAAAACCGGCGAGCATGAAGCCGAAGATATTCGGCATGTAGGAGATGGTGCCGTTCACAGCGCGCGGCTGGGCATCCGGATCACCGGGAATCGGCTGCTGCGGGAGTGGCTTGATCGCAGGCTCGGGGGAGAACACCACCGGATAGTCGAGCGAGCAGCCCATGCGGCGCAGCCGCCTGCGCAGGTTGAAGGCCAGACCGCAGGTATGTGTGTCCTTCAGGCGGGTGATGCAGGCCTGCGTGACATCCAGCCTGCCACCTGCACCGAGGCTGGAGGCGACCGGGATGCCGAGCCTCTGGCAGCTTGCCACCAGATCAGCCTTGCAGGACACCGAGTCGATACAATCCAGCACATAATCGAATCGTGCCGTGGACAGCCTGTCGCGGATGTTTTCAGGATTGAGGAACTCGCTCCACATATCCAGTTTGAGTTCCGGATTAATGTTTTGAATCCGCTGGCCCATGATCACCGCCTTCGGGCAGCCGAGCGCATCGAGGGTGCAGACCAGTTGCCGGTTCAGATTCGATAGTCCGGCCTTATCGTAGTCCACGATGGTCATGTGTCCGACACCGGCGCGTGCAATGGCTTCGGCTGCAGCGCCACCCACACCGCCCAGACCGATCACGGCCACATGCCTGCCCGCAAGAAATTCGAGGCCTGCACGGCCGAGCAGGATCTCGGTGCGTTCATGCGCGATGCGCGCGTCGTATGCATGGCTCATAAGCGGAACAACTCCCGTACATTGGCATTGCATCGCTCTGCCAGCTGGCTGGCCGGAAGTCTGCGAATCCCGGCCAGCGCATCAAGTACCCCGAGCAGTGCAGCCGGTTCATTGTGTCCGTGTAGGACTCCGGGCAAGGGTTGGTCCGGCGCATCGGTTTCAAGGCAGATGCGCTCGATGGGCAGTTCGCGCACGATCTCGCGGAGCCGACGGGCTTCAGGTCGGGCGATACGCGTGCCGATGCCCAGGTGATAGCCCATGGCGACCAGCTGCCCGGCCTGTTGTCCGCTCCCTGCAAAACCGTGCACCACACCGCGCAGGCCGGGGAAGGGTTTCAGTTCATGCATCAGCCGATCCAGTGATTTGTGCGCATGCAGGATCACAGGAAGGTTTATCTCTTTCGCAAGCTGCAGTTGGCGATGCAGCCAGCGGACTTGTGTGGCTTCATCCGGCCGGTCCGGAGCGAAATCCAGACCGCATTCACCGAGCGCGATAGCCTCGCGCAGATAGGTTCGTAGCTGTGCGAAATCGGTTTCCGTATGCTGATCGCAATACCATGGATGGATGCCGAAGGCGGCATAAATGCCGTCGTTACGACGGGCCAGATCGGCAAGCGGCTGCCATTCGGAGGACGCCGCGGACGGCACAACCCAGCCGACCACCCCGGCAGTGCGGGAGCGCAGGATGATGGTCTCCGCATCGCCCGCGATGCGCGGGTCGGCCAGATGGCAATGGGAGTCGATCAGCTGCATGGATGAACGATGCCAAATCAAAGTAACGTACTCCAGTGTCGGCAAGTTTTCGGATGGAGTCCACCTAGTCCTTTCGGACGATGGTGAAAAATTTTCACGGGTGCAGATTCGACGATGCGATAAAGAATGACGTTTTGAACGGGGAAACGTTCATCTGTTTATTCCAATCAGCATCGCGAGGGGACGCTTATGACATCCATATCGATCAAGGGGATAGCCCTGTGTACGGGACTGCTGTTCGCAGTGGCGGCATTTGCCCAGCCGTCGGTTGCAGATAACGACCGTGACAAAAACAAGAAAGAAGGCCATGAAACCAAGGTCATCAAGCTTGTCGGTCCCGCCGGTCCGCAGGGACCGATCGGCTTAACGGGTGCAACGGGCGCGACCGGATCAACCGGTCCGCAGGGTCCGGCTGGCCCAGCAGGCGCTGATGGTGCAACGGGACCGCAGGGGCCGATCGGCCAGACCGGTCCACAGGGTCCGGCAGGCGCTGATGGTGCAAACGGTTTGGATGGTGCGACAGGCCCACAGGGTCCGGCAGGCGTTGATGGTGCAACCGGCCCGATGGGTCCTCAGGGACAGCAAGGTCCAGTCGGTGCGACCGGCCCGATCGGCCCACAGGGTCCGGCGGGTGCTGACGGTGCTATCGGTCCGATGGGGCCAGTGGGTCCGGCAGGCGCAGATGGTGCAACCGGCGCGACCGGTGCAACCGGTGCAACCGGCCCACAGGGTCCGGCAGGTCCGCAAGGCATCCAGGGTCCTCTGGGATTGCCGGGTGCGGATGGTGCACAGGGTCCGGCAGGTCCCATGCCGGGTGTCGGTCAAAGCTGTCCGACAGGGCAGGCTGTTACCGGCTTCGATGGCAGTGGCAATCTGATTTGCGCCGCATTTATTTCTCCCATCAATCTGTCCGGCGTGGTTTCGACCTATGCCTCGGCCGGTCGCAATGTGCACATCTTCAAGACCACACAGTGCGCCGATCTCAGTCTGCCCGAGAACCAGACCTTCTGTGAGTCGCGTGGTCTGAAGTGGTGGAAGCCGAAGGATGCCGCCGATGCACAGTTGCTGGTGACGAATGCCTATGCACTGGACAACTACCACACCTGGATTCAGGTGAACGGCGTGACCACTGCTACCGGAAATCCCGCGATCATTGACGGGTTTGCAGTAACGGTGGATTCCCCGACATGCGTTGCGGGTTCAACCGCAGGTTTTGCCGGTTTCCGCAAGTGGGGCTGCTCGCTGGGCGATCCGGAGGCCTACGGCAACAAGAGCTGCGTCTGGGATACCAGTCATGCCTACGACTGGTTTGTCTGCGAGGAGTAATTTGCAGCAAGGCTGATCATTGCTGACACTGCGTGTGTCAAAACGGGCCGTAGCGCAAGCTGCGGCCCGTTTTATTTGATCTGAAAGCTTGTGACGCGGTAAAAGCTGTTGAAGCAGTAGGCACGGGATTCGGCTGCAATGGATTTTCCGTGTATGTGTAGCGACTCATCAAACGAAACCTTGATATCGTGCCGCCAGAAGTCGGGTAGGAAGGGTTCGAGCCTGCCGAGGATCCAGCGGGTGAGGGGGAAGCGGTAGAGCAGGTGTTGTTCGGGCAGTGGCGCATATTCGCTGAGGATGATGCTGCCGCCGGGGCGAAGCACGCGGGCGATCTCTGCGATGCTGCGCTCTCTGGCATCGTGCGGCATTTCGTGGAACAGGAAGAAGACGATGATCTGATCGAAGCTGTTGTCGGCAAAGGACAGGCTTTCGGCGTTCAGGCGAACACAGTGCAGCGGGTGTCCGATGCTTGCGGTCCTGGTCTGCGCGAGCTGCATCTGGGCTGTGCATGCATCGACAATGAACATCCCCTGCGGAAGGCGTTGCAGTAATTTACCGGTGAGTTCTCCGTACACGCAGGTTAGCTGCAGCACGCGGTGTGTCGGCTCGGTGGTCACATGCGGCAGGGTCATGGCCTGCAGCTTGCGGTAGTGGCCGAACAGGATGGCATTGATGATCGGCTGGTGATCGAAGAACCAGATGCTCCGCTTCCACAGATAGGCCCACCAGTAATGCCGCGCCAGATACCACGGCACACCATCCTGAAAGTGCTGGTATAGCGCCATCAGATCCGGGTCAGTTGATACCCGAGTTCGAAGCGTCCGTTGCGGTGCGGTGTGAATACAGGCTCGATCACCGGCCATTGCCAGCGCGATTCGGGGAACAGGCGGCGCATGGCCAGAAGATCGCAGTGAAAGGGAGGTCCGCTCTCGGCTCCGGTTTGCATGAACAGGGCGAACAAGGTGCCGCCCGGCTTGATCCAGTCATGCAGCAATGCCTCATAGGCTTCACGTTGCCCCGGTTGGATGGCGCACAGACAGGTCTGCTCGTAAACCGCATCGAAAGGGACGTCAGGTTTGAATGCGAACAGATCGGCGAGCAGCACCTCCGCATTCAGGCCCTTTCCGGTAAGCTCCTGTTGCAAGTGGCTGACGGCGGAAGGCGCGATATCGATGCCGGTGACATCAAAGCCGACTTCGGCCAGATGCACCACTTCGTGCCCGCGTCCGCACCCCGGAACGAGGATGCTGGCATGGCTATCCAGGTTTGCTGTTTTCAGCCAGACAGAAAGCGCCGGGCTGGAAGCACCCCGGTCCCAGCCGGTTTCTCCGTTCTGATAGCGCGATTCCCAATCGTTCATATTTCTTCCACCTCTGTGTACCTGTGACTACTGGCGGTAACTCGCATGACACTCGATGCAATAGTTCATGGTTCGATGCAGAGCCCGCAGAGATTGCTCAGGGTCTTTGCTTTTCAGGGTCTCGCCAAGTTCATCGGCACTCTGGTGGAAGGCCAGTCCCATGGCTCTGAAGTCCTGATTCTCGAACATATTGCACATCTGCTGCATTTCCGGTGTCAGGCCGAGTTTCTGGTGCGCAACAGTCGAGGCCTCGTCGAAGCGTTTGTCAGCGATCAGGCCTGCGATATCCTGCACGGCTTTTAAATGTGAACGCATATTGCTCAGTTGATGCTGTTTCTGCATCGGGCCGAGGCCGAGGGAGATCCTCGTATCATCGCTGCTGTTCGAAGCCGGATGCATTCCATCGGCATGCATCATGTGAGCTGCCGGCATGGCGGCGTGTGCAGATTCTCCGGCTTGTGCCGGCAGCGAACCAGCAGCAAGACCGATGCAGGCAAGCATGAGCCAGTGCTTCACTTATTTCCGCCTGAAAATTCCTCGAAGGCCTGCATGGCCTCGGCGGCATACATCAGGGACGGACCGCCGCCCATGTAGATGGACATACCCAGCACCTCGACGAGCTCTTCGCGGGTGATACCGAGCGCGATCAGCGACTTGATGTGGAAGCCGATACAACCCTTGCAGTGGGTGGCAACGCCGATGGCCAGAGCGATCATTTCCTTGTTCTTCTTTGTTAGAGCACCGTCTTCCAGTGCCGCGCCGGCCATGGCCGAAAAGCCTTTCATCACATCGGGGATATCCTTGCGGATGCCGCCGATGGTGGCGGAAAGTTCCTTTGTCAGTTTCTGATATGCATCACTCATGCTGTCTCCTTATCTGTTCGGGTCGGGTTTGTGCTTTCGGGCGGTCAGGGCCGGGAAACCAGCGGGGCCTTCTCGCCCTGCTTGATCAACCGCACCAATACTACCGCCTCAAGGGCAAGGCCTGCCATCGAAATCGCGCCCAGTCCTTCATGCTTCAGCCACTGGCAGAACATCACCCAGGCTACGATCAGAAACAGCACGGCAAGTCCGGTGATACCCTGAGCCAGTTCGCGCAGGATGACGGGCAGGCGCGAGGCCAGCTTGAGCATCTTGCGGAACGGCCAGCTGATGACGGCCTCGAAACGCTCGAAGGCAGTGATGCGTTTGGTCAGTAACCAGCCGATGGCGATGACCATCAGTGCAAAGATGCCGTAATCCACGATCAGCCAGGTGACATCAACACCGTCCATCCATGGCGGCGGACCCTGCCGGGTGGTGTAGGCCTCTCCCTTGTCGAGCGGATCGGCAGTGGCGGTGATGGGCAGTAAAGCGGCCAGACTGATTATTTTTCGCATGATGATCTCTCCGTTTTTTGTTGTTCTTCGAATCGCCGCATCGCATCCAGTCCGATGGTCATGGCGATCAGGATGCCGCCCGCGGCCGTGGCATGCCAGCCCAGATTGTTCACCCGATGGCAGAGCATCAGCCAGATGATCGCCAGCGGCGCAAAGCGCAGCAGCTGTCCCCAGAAGCCCTTGCCGTGCAACAGACGATAAAGCATCTGCGTCAGCAGCGGCATCCACATGCTCCGCCCCTGGTATCCGCGCCAGCAGGCCACGGCGATGGCAACCAGAAAGGCGATATCGAGTGCGATCAGCATGCCCTCATCCGCCCTTACGCTGCGGAATGTTGCAGGCGGCCGATGCCGGCACGAAATAGCGCAGCAGCAACCATAGAATCGGCCACGAATGCCAGAAGATATCGAACATATCGACCGGCCGCAGGGTCTCGCCATTGAGCAACATGCGCGCCTTTTCCAGCAGATGGGGCTCGGGATAGAAGGGCGCAAGCCCCAGCAACACCGCCGCCATGATCAGCATCGGTAGTGATGGACATCTCAACCAGTTCAACATTTTCCTCTCCTTATGCCGCAGCGTTCAACCAGGGCTGCAGACGCTGTGCAATGATGCCGGCAGGCATCGCACCACTGAGCATCTCGACCTGCCTGCCGTCCTTGAAGAGCAGCATGGTGGGCACCGAGCGGATATTGAACCGCCCGGCAAGCTGCGGATTCTCGTCGATATTCACCTTCACCACCCTGAGCCTGCCGGCATGCACTGACGCCAGCTTTTCAAGCTCCGGGCCGAGTGAGCGGCACGGCGCGCACCACGGTGCCCAGAAGTCCACCAGCACCGGCAGCGGCGATTGCAGCACGGTGGCAGCAAAATCCCCCTGCGTGCAGGTGCCGACGGAGCCTGCGTCAAGCTCCGCAGCGCATTTGCCGCAGCGCAGTTGCTTGCCTGCACTTGCCGCAGGGACCCTGTTCCGCGTGCCGCATTTAGCGCAGCGCAGCATGATGCTTTGTGTCATGCCCGATGCCTCAGGCGATGTTGCGGGCGCTCTTCACGCCCATATAGACGGCCAGCGCCGCTACACACAACCAGATCAGATACCACATGTCAGTCTCCTTTAGTACGAGGTGTGTTCGGTGTTGCGAATATGGCTGACCGTGACCCTGCCGCGCAACACGTGGAAGACCCAGGATGTGTAAGCCAGAATCAGCGGAACAAAAATCACAGCGGCAACCAGCATCAGGAACAGGGTCTGCTCGCTGGATGTCGCATCCCACATAGTCAGGCTGTGCGCGGGATGGGTCGAGGATGGAAGCACGAAGGGGAACATCGCGACACCTGCGGTGGCGATGATGCCTGCCACGCCGAGACTTGAAGCGATGAAGCGGATGCCGTCACGCTGCAGCACGAATACCGCCAGCGAGCCGAGAATGCCGATCGCAGGGACGACCCATAGGACCGGTGCCTGATGGAAATTCCCCATCCATGCGCCGCTTTGCATGCTCACATCCTTGAGCAGCGGATTGGACGGTCCGCTATGCGAGAGAGCGGAGGCAAGCTGGAAACCATCCAGCCCGAAAGCCACCCAGATGCCGGCCACCACGAACAGCAGCGCGGTGAGCAGAGCCGATGCTCTGGCCACCTTATGCGATCTTGCGTACACATCGTGATCGGTTTTCACGCTCAGGAAGGATGCTCCCTGCATGACCAGCATGGACACCGACACAAGCCCTGCGAGCAGCGCGAACGGGTTGAGCAAGTCGGGCAGCCCGCCGGTATAGAAGCTGCGCATGGTGTCGTCGAAGTGGAACGGAACGCCCTGCAACAGATTGCCGAAGGTCACGCCGAAGATCAGCGCCGGAACCAGGCCGGACACGAACAGGCTCCAGTCCCAGAGCGAACGCCACGCAGGGCTGTGCAGCTTGCTGCGATAATCGATGGCGACTGGACGCAGGAACAGCGCGAACAGCACGATCAGCAGCGCGGCATACAGACCCGAGAAGGCCACGGCGTACACAGTGGGCCATGCGGCGAGCACAGCGCCGGCACCGAGGATCAACCACACCTGATTGCCGTCCCAGGTCGGGCCGATGCTGTTGAGCAGAACCCTGCGTTCTTCATCCGTGCGTCCGACGAAGGGGTGCAGCGTTGCCACGCCCAGATCGAAACCGTCCATCACGGCAAAGCCGATCAACAACACGCCGACCAGTGCCCACCAGATAAACCGCAATGCTTCGTAATCAAGGAATTCCATTTAAGCCTCCGTGGTTTCGTAGTGATAGCGGCCGGTATGCAGGCTGCTGGGCCCGAGCCGCGCGTATTTGATCATCAGGAACATCTCCACTGCGAAAAGTGAGATGTACATCAGCGCGAAGGCGGCCAGGCTGTTACGCACCTGATCGAAGCTTAGCGAGGAGATGCTCAGGTGAGTCGGAAGAATACCGTAGATGGTCCAGGGCTGACGTCCGAATTCGGCAACGAACCAGCCGAACTCGGCAGCCACCCATGGCAGGGGAAGGGCGAGAAGCGCCATCCACAGCAGGCTGCGACGTTGTTCGATGCCGGCTTTGCGGGACGCGATGAAGGACCACAGCATTAGCACAAACAGCGCCATGCCGATACCCACCATGATGCGGAAGGTCCAGAACATCGGAGCCACTGCCGGCACGGTGTCGCGCGCTGCCTGATGAATCTGCTCATCACTGGCACCGGCAACATCCTCGGTGTATTTCTTCAGCAATAGCCCGTAGCCGAGATTGTCCTGATGCGCTTCGAACTGCGCTCTGGTCGTCTCCGATTGATCGCCTTCGCGTATGGCGCGCAGCGCACTCCAGGCGATCATACCGTCGCGGATGCGCGCATCGTTGGCCTCGATCAGGTTGGCGATGCCGGGAACCTGCTTATCCAGCGAACGGGTGGCGATCATGCCGAGTGCGCCCGGGATCTTGATGGCCATATGAGTGCTGGCCGATGATTCATCCGGCAAACCGATCAGGGTGAACGCAGCCGGTGCCGCTTCGGTTTCCCATTCGGCCTCGATGGCAGCCATCTTTTCCGGCTGGTACTCGGCTACATGGAAACCGGATTCATCGCCCAGCATGATAGCCGAGACGGATACCACCAGGCCGAAACCGGCAGCCACGGCAAACGAACGACGCGCGAATTCGATATCCCGGCCGCGCAGCAGGTAGAAGGCGCTGATGGCCAGCACGAACACGGCGCCGGTCAGGTAGCCGGCGGACAGGGTGTGCAGGAATTTCACCTGTGCCACAGGGTTGAACAGCAGTTCAGTGAAGCTTGCCAGCTCGGTGCGCATGGTATCCGGATTGAATTCCATGCCGACCGGATGCTGCATCCAGCCGTTAGCGATCAGTATCCACAGGGCGGAGAGATTGGATCCGAAGGCCACCAGGGCTGTGACCATCAGATGCTTGCCCTTGCTCAACCGGTCCCAGCCGAAGAAGAACAGACCGACAAAGGTGGATTCCAGGAAAAAGGCCATCATGCCCTCGATGGCCAGCGGCACGCCGAAGATGTCACCGACATAATGCGAGTAGTAGGCCCAGTTGGTGCCGAACTGGAATTCCATGGTCAGGCCGGTGACCACCCCCATGGCGAAATTGATGGCGAACAACTTGCCCCAGAAACGGGTCATGTCCTTATAGATCTCCTTGCCGGTGATGACATAAAGACTTTCCATCGTGACCAGCAGCAGGGATAGGCCCAGGGTCAACGGTACGAACAGGAAATGCGTCAGTGCCGTAAAAGCGAATTGTAATCGTGATACATCAACCAGTGCTTCCATGTTTTTTCTCCTTGTGGGTAGGGTTTTGAGGGTTAAAAAAGGTTTTTGACCGGTTCAACGACCGGGTTGGCTGCGGAGAAGAACAACTTCCAGATCACAGCAATGGCGATCACCTTCAGTGCGATGATCACGCTCAATTCTTTCGCCAGTTTGGATTGCATAGGATCTCCTCGAAGCAATTAAAATATTATATAACGATATTCTTATATATATGGGTAAAAAAAGGGCGGATACCGCCGGGGCAGCCGCCTGTTGTCTATCTTATTTGACGGGCCCGATGCCATGAGCTCCTGAAATGCCTTCCTGTCGCACGTTCCGCACACGATGATTTTCATCCCGCGCGCGAAAGACTTTTCGATATCCTGTTTGGACAATCGTATCCGCTATCATAGTGTTCCTCTCCTCTACGGGGCCACGTCTGCGTGTTACCCAAAGTGCCTGTCCTTGCTGGCAGGAAGGCGGGGGGCCGGCATGCTCCGGCCCCCCTTCCCCACACAGCCGTCCGGGTGTTTTGATGTCAAAACGCGGCTGGGTGGAAACTTGCAGGCGTCCGGTTACTGCCGGGCGCCTGTAATCTTGTGGTGCTCAGCGCAGCCTGATGCCTGTGCGATAACCGGCCATGGCATACAGCGGGCAGAAGCCCTGCCAGGCGGTGGCAATCATCATCATGCCCAGCAGGCTCCATGGCAGCAGATCTACGTTCCGGATACTGCCGACGATCATGGATGCTCCCAACCAGACACGGACGGATTTATCAAGTCTGCCGAGGTTGTTCATACTCAGGCCTGCTCGACGGGGTAGCCGGCCTTGATCCAGGCCATGGTGCCGCCGACGATATTGACCAGATTGCCATGACCGTGCACACGGCTTAAGTAATCCATCGCCTGCATCGAGCGCATGCCGCCCTGACAGATCAGATAGACCGGCTTGTCGCGTGCGATGACATTGGCCGCGCCCGGCAGGCCGTCCAGCGGCACCAGACGTGCGGATGGCACATGCCCCTGACTGTATTCAGATGGTGAGCGCACATCGATAATGATGCATTCCTCTCCCTTCTCGCCGGCGGTCAGCCAGCGCGGGTAGAGTACGTCAACCGTGATATGAGCATTGTTCTGTTGCATTAGTGAACCACCTCATAGCCGGCATCTTTCCATGCCTCGATGCCTCCCTGTATGTTTTCGATACGTGTGAAACCGTGTTCGATGAGCATCTTTGCCGCCTTTGCCGAGCGCTTGCCGGAATGGCAGTACACATACACCTGCTTGTCCCTAGGGATGTCCGCGAAGTGTTTCTCCAGCACATCGACAGGCATCAGTCGCGCGCCCTTGATATGACCCGATTTGAATTCCTCGACGGTGCGCACATCGATCACCACGAACGGGATCGGTGAGGCATCACCCATCACCACATGTTCGTGCACATGCGATACCGGTGCGTTCTCATAGCCATCGGCACTCATCTCGCCGATACCGCAGGCTGTTGCCATCAGCGGCATGGCCGCGATCAGTGCGATACTCAGTAACAATCGTTTCATGTTTCAGCTCCTTTGCGCGTTTCCGACCGGTGTATGTTGGCCGGTGATGCATGACAGTTCTGTGAGTTTGTCACCTTCAAGCCCATGCGTGTTTTCCGGATTTCTGTATGCCTCATGACTGCATATCGAATATATGTGTCTTATACAGCATCCATACAGCCAGCATGCACAATGCGAAGCTGAAGCCTTGCTGCAACTTGGCAGTCTTGACCCTGCTGGATATCCATCCACCGATCCAGACCCCCAGTCCGGCAAGGGCGAGGAGCATCAGGACAGGCTTCCAGGTGATGGAAAAATAATCGTAATAACGCACAGAGGCGGCCAGAGAGCTGGATATGATCAGCAACAGGGAGTGCGCTACTGCGGCCTGATGATTGGCCACACCCAGCAGCATCAGGATCGGGACAATGATGAAGCCGCCACCGACACCGAGCAGGCCTGTGATGACGCCGGAAGCAAAGCCGGCAAACAATGCGAGCATGCAGTTGCATGATGTGTTGACCGCTTCCCGCGCCAGTTTTTTTATTGAATTGCTGTTGATCCACCATGCGATAAGCAGCACCAGCATGGTAAACAGCATGGCCTGCACCTTTTCCGATATTTCAAGCCCGATAGCCGCTCCGGAGAATCCGCCAAGGATGGCGCCGACGGCGAAGAAACGGTGTAGGCGCCAGTTGATAAGCCGCCAGCCTTTTTTCTGGATCAGCGCGATCAAGCTGGTAGAGGCGACAATCATCAGGCTTGCCGCAATGGCTTGCTTGAGCGGCATGCCGAGCCCCGCATTCAGCAGCGGGACGGCAACGAGTCCTCCGCCGGCCGCGAACAGCGACAACAGCAGGCCTATCAGCGGCGCCACCAGCAGGATGGACAGGCTCATGCAGTTACCTTCCGGATTTGACCGGCAGGCCGGCACTGCGCCATGCACCCATGCCGCCGGAAAAGTTGTACACCGGCGTGAAGCCGCGTTTGGCCAGTGCGGTGGCAGCCATCGCAGAGCGGTTGCCGGAGGCGCACACCACAACCACCGGCTTTCCCGCCGGGATCTCCTGCATGCGGCGATTGATGTCGCCCAGGGGGATGTGCATGGCCTTGGGGGCATGGCCCGATGTCCATTCGGCATCGCTGCGCACATCCAGCAGCACATGGTCGCTGTTGCGCAGCGCCATATAGTCGGCGGCATCCAGGCGTTTCACGCCGGACAGCATCGGGGCGATCAGTCGCTGCCACAGCATCCAGCCTGTCAGCAGGGCAAGAAAAAGGTATACGGCGTTGGCTTGCATCCATTCACTCATGGTATTCGATCTCCGGTTTAAGATTTGTTCGGGGGATTGCTTATAAAGGCGGCAGGCACGGACGAGGTCCAAGGGGAGGGAGGGATGGGTGAGTCGTCCGCACCTGCCATTCGGTGAAGGGGGGTTACCCCTTGGAGCAGCAGGACTTCATGCCGCAGGCCTTCAGAATCTTTTCCATCAGGCACCACTGTGTGAAGCCGGACTGCAGCAGGTTGGCACCGACAAACAGCGTGAACCACAGCCAGGTCGGGGAGGATAGCTGCACGCCGTTGTACACGGAGGACAGGAAGATGGAGAGCAGGATGAAGCTGCCTGCGATGATGCGGATGGTGCGTTCAATCGTCATGGTTAGGCTCCTGTAGTTTGTGTGTTATCGGTGTTTTTCCATGGCTTGTTGCGCTGCCACAGGTAATACACCAGCGGGATGATGAACATGGTGAGCACCGTCGCGGCGATGGTTCCGAAGGCCATGGAGACGCCCAGTCCGCCGAATACCGGATCGGAGATCATGATCGAGGTGCCGGCCACCACGGCCAGTGCGGTAAGCAGGATTGGTCGCGCACGCACGGCACCGGCTTCGAGAACGGCCGTCTTCACATCATGTCCGCGGTTGCGATAGTCGATGATGAAATCGATGAGCAGGGTGGAGTTGCGCACCACGATGCCGGCCAAAGCGATCATGCCGATCATCGAGGTGGCGGTGAACGGCTGGCCGGTGACCAGATGGCCCGGGAAGATGCCGATCATGGTCAGTGCGGTCGGTGCCATCACCAGCATCGGCAGGATGAACTGGCCGTAGTAGGCCACCATCAGCAGATAGATCAGCAGCAGAGCCACGATAAAGGCGGCACCCAGATCGCGAAACACATCCAGGGTCAGGCGCATCTCGCCGTTCCACAGCATGTGGTAGCCGGCGGTGTCCTCGGGTGCGGTATCGGTGAAGCGCATGCCGCCGGTTTTCAGCTTGTGGCCGGGAAGTAGTTCGACACCGTCGAGTTTCTTGTCCATATCAAGCAGTGAATACACCTGCGAGCCCAGTTTGGGTTCGCCCGTTACATACACCACCGGATGACCGTCCTTGGAGAACACCGGCTTGCTGGCGATCGAGCGGCGCAGTGTGGCGATGCTGGAAAGCGGCACAGCTCCCTGACTGCCGGACACATAGATGCGATCCAGATCCTCGACATGGGCACGCATGGCACGCGGCAGCTGCACATGCATGCGGATGGAATGACGCTCATCCGGGGAGTGTACCGCGCCCAGATCATAGCCCTGCAGGAAATCGCGCAGCACATTCTCCACGCTGGCGGTATTGATGCCCAGACGCGCGGCCTTTTCCTTGTTGATATCAACCGTCCATTGTTCCTGGTCATCGCCCACAGAATCGTCCACATCCACAACATCGTAGGTGGATTCGAAGGTGGATCGAACCTTGCCTGCCATCTGGCGCAGCACGTCGTAATCCGGGCCATACAGCTCGGCCAGCAGGGTGGCGCGTACCGGCGGTCCGGGTGGATCCTCGACCAGTTTGATGTTGGCCTCCGGATGCGCCTTGCGTACGGCTTCGAGCATGCCGCGCAGCTCCAGCACGATGTCGGAGGACTGCTCGGAACGCTCGCGCTTGTCGATCAGATTCACGCGTATCTCGGCGAGATTCGGGCTGCTCCTGAACAGGGCGGCGCCCCTGAGCATGCCGTTGAAATCGATCGGTCCGGGTTGACCTGTGAAGCTTTCATAATCGGTGACATGCTTATGGGTACGCAGCACATCGCCGATGTCGCGCAGCACGCGGTCGGTCTGCTCAAGCGTTGCTCCCTCAGGCATATCCACGGTGATGTTGAATGTGTTCTGGTTGCCCTTGGGCAGCATCTTCAGTTCCACTGTGCCTGCGGTCAGCGGGCCGTTGATGCCGGACGGGCGGACGAACTGCCAGAGCGGTTCCCACATCGCGGCGACGAACAGCACAGCGACGACGATCCAGAACATCTTGCGGGTTTTCGGGTTCTCGATCAGCGGGGTGGCCAGCTTCATGTAACCGCGATGCACCCAGTCCTGAGTCTCTGCGTCCTTCTCCTCAAGGTTCGGCTCGCTCATTTTGCAGGGCAGCCAGCGCTGGGCGATCCACGGGGTGAGCATATAGGCGATGACCAGCGAGGCGGCCATGGCCAGGGGGGCGTTGAACGGGATCGGACCCATGTACGGGCCCATCATGCCGGTGACGAAGGCCATCGGGATGAAGGCCAGGATCACCGCGATGGTGGCGATGATGGTCGGCCGCCCCGTTTCGTTGGTGGCTTCGATGATCAGGCGCGCCTTGTCTTTCAGATCCCGTGCACCCTTGTGCAGGTGGCGATGGATGTTTTCCACCACCACGATGGCATCGTCCACCAGCAGGCCGAGGGCCAGGATCAGGGCGAACAGCGTGATGCGGTTGATGGTCTGATCGGCGAGCAGGCCGATGGCCAGCACGATGAACAGGATCAGCGGGATATTCATGGTCACGATGCTTGCTTCGCGCCAGCCCAGAAACAGCAACAGGATGATGATCACGCTGGCGATGGCGATGCCCAGATGCTCGACCAGCATGTTCACGGCGGCATCGGCGCGCAGGCCGGAGTCGCGGCTGATGGTGACATGCACATTGTCGGGGATGAAGTCGCCTTCCAGTTCGGCAAGTTTTTTCTCGATACGACCGGTGACGACCACCGCGTTGGTATGCGGTTTTTTGGCCAGGGTGATGGAAACCGCAGGGATTTCCGGTTCGCCGGACAGTTTTGCTTCTGCGGCAGGACCGAAACCGATGCGGTGCAGCGTGGTGACATCGGCGGGGCCATCGCTGACGTGAGCGACATCGCCGAGATAGATCGGTCGGCTGTTGGCACCGTCCACATCGCGGCGTTCGCCGACGATCAGACGGGAAACCTGCTGAGCGCTGGTCAGATAGCCGTCCAGCCAGATGCGACTGACCTTGTTGTCGCCGACCAGCGTGCCCACCGGGCCGCCGGCATTGGCGCTGGTGAGCACCTGATGCAGCTGATCCAGTGAGATGTGGTAAGCAGCAAGTTTGGCCGGATTGAGATCGATACTGATCTCGCGCTTGCGGCCACCGATGATGTCGGCCACCGATACGCCCTCAAGCGGGGCCAGCTGTTCACGGACGCGCTCTGCCAACTGGCGCAGGGCCAGCCCGTCGAGCTTACTGGAAGCCAGGGTGATCACCGAAACCGGCACATCGTCCACATCCATCGGCTTGACCAGCGGCTGGGATGCTCCCGGCGGGATGCGGTCCAGATTGTGCATCACGCGGTCGTAGAGCTTCACAAGGCTGGCTTCCTTGTCCTCGCCGACCTTGAACATCACGGTCACCACGCCCATCGAATCCATGGCTGCGCCGAAGGTATGGTCCACACCGTTCATTTCGCGCAGCACCATTTCCATCGGGCGCACGATCAGGTTCTGTACCTCTTCAGGGCTGGCGCCCTGCATCTGCACCAGCACATTGGCTGCCGGCACATCGATCTGCGGATTCTCCTCGCGCGGTGTGACAAACAGGGCCACCACGCCGATCAGGAAGATCAGGATGCTGATGATCGGGGTGAGGTGGGATTGCATTGCCGCCGCACCCAGACGACCGGCGATGTTCATGTTGGGTTTCCTGGCCATTGTTTAAGACCCGGAAGCCTTCATGCCGGAGACTATGTCGGGGCGGATTTCAGCGGCAATGCGGTCGCCGTCGGAAAGGCCGGCCAGTGCTTCGGTACCTCCGTCGGTGCTGTTGCCGGGGCGGATCAGGCGGTAGTGCAGAATATTGTTGCTATCGGCGATATACACGCCGTGCAGACCGTGGCGCTGTACGATGGCAGCCGAAGGTAGCAGTAGTGCACGGCGCGAGCCGATGGCGAAGCGCACCTCGGCGAACATGCCGGGAAGCACCTCGGCCATTTGCGGCAGGCTGAGCTTGACCAGAAACTGATGGGTCAGCGGATCGGCTGCCGGCACCACCTGACGTATCACGGCTTTGACAGGGGTGGGCAGGGACGCCAGTTCCACGGTGGCTTCATCGCCTTCGTGGATGGCTGCAATAAAGCGTTCGGATACATGGGTTTCAACCGAAAGCTGCTGGGCATTCTCAAGCACCAGTACGGTCGCGCCCGGGGAGGCCAGATCACCGGTATTGAGAAGTTTCTTGACCACAGTGCCGTCCACCGGGGCTTTCACTTCAGCGTACTGCAGCTGGTTTTCAGCCTGCGTCAGTTTCGACTTGGCCAGTGTGAAGCGCAGCCTGACCTTGTCGAACTGTTGCTTACTGACGGCATTTTCCTTGAGCAGCGATTCATAGCGGGCCAGATCAGCCTCGGCATCGCGCAGGTCGGCCTTGGCCTGATTCACAGCCTGCATGACGTCCACAGGATCCACACGGAACAGGGCATCGCCCTGCTTCACGCTGTCGCCTTCTCTTACCGTGATGTTGCCGATGTAGCCGGAGAGACGGGATGCAATGGAGATGCGTTTGTCGGAGGTCACGCTGCCGCTGCTGATGGTGTGTTCGGCGACATCCTCCGCCATGATACTGATCAACGGGACGGCGATGCTGCTTACCTGCAGTTCGTTGTTTTCCTCATCATGGGAACAGCCAGCCAGCATGGCGATCATGGGCAACAGGGCGATGACATTCCTGAATTTATTGGGCTGCATTGAGAACCTCCGGGGTAAGGTGGCCGGCAGCGAGCAGCAGGGCTGCACGGCTGACAGTCAGATTGAAACGGGCGTCGATGTCGTTGGCCACGGCGCGGTCGTTGCGCGTGTGGGCATCCAGCACATCGGTACTTTTTTCCAGACCCTGCTCGAAGCGCAGCTTCTGGATACGCAGCGATTCGGCGGTCTGGCGAAGCGTGTCCCGACGGGCGGCTGCGGCTTCATCGGCCTCATGCAGCTGGCGCCATGCATCGAGCAGTGCATCACGCAGAGCCTGACGTTCGTCCTGCAGCTGATACTGCAGATGCGCAAACCGTGCCTGAGCGGCATGACGTGCGGCCATATCGGAGCCGCCTGCGAACAGATTGATGCTGACCTCTGCGCCGATGCTGGTGTTCGGGTTTCGCGGAGACGCTGTCTGGCTGTTCCATTCCTGTGCAGCCAGCAGACTCACATTCGGACGCAGGCCGGCCGAGGCCTCGCTGATGCCGGCGCGCGCCGCATCAAGCTGGCGTTCCAGCGCGGCGATTCGCGGGTGTCCGGCGATGATCGCATCGGCATCCATGGTTTCGTTCATGCCCTGCAGATGGATGGCCGGGGCGGATTGCGCGTTGACCAGCATCGTTGATGGCTGTCCGTTTCCAAGCTGGCGATTCAATTCATCCATGGCACGCAGACGGGCGTTGCGTGTTTGCGTCAGGCCCAGACGGGTATCCGACAAATGCGCCTGTGCATCGAGGATATCGCTCTGGATGCCGATACCGCGATCGAGCAGGGCGGCTGTCTGGCGAAGGTGGCTTTCTGCGGCGTTGACGGCACTTTGCGCGGCGTCTTCGCGGGACTGCAGGCGCAGTACGTTGGTGTAGGCGAGTACCACGGCGAATATGGTCTGCTGGCGGGCAAGCGCCACCTGATGACGGGTAGCCTGTTCAGTCTGCTCCGCCCGGTCTTTTGCGGCCCATGCCCGGCCACCCTGATAGACAGGTGCTTCCAGTGTCAGACGGTTATGATAGTTGTTCAGATAGCTCGGGTTGTTCAGCACGGCCGGCGCAAAGTCCGCAGATGTAACGCGCTGCTGCAGCAACTTGCCGGCAAAACTGCTCATCGAGGAGTTGGAGCGGGAAACACCCGAAGCTGCATTGAGGCGAGGCATCAGCATGCCGTTGCTCTGTGCGCTGTTCGCCAAGGCTTCATCCAGCCGCGCATCTTCGGCAAGCAGCAAGGGATTGTTCTGCAGGGCCAGCGACACAGCCTGTTGCAGGCTCAGCGAGCCCGGAGCCATATCCGAGGCGATGGCAAGTGAGGAGCTGAAGAAGGCCAGGGGGCCGAGCAGCAGGCGCAGGGCAAGGCTCTTGATAAAAGTATTCTTATTTAATGATATATTCTTACAAAAAAAAGGCATGGGAAACCCCTCAGTCCAGGTCCGGGCAATCGTCCGGGCAGTACATGCGGCGCAACGCCACGAGCAGGCCGCCGATTTCCGGTGAGGCGATCGAATAGATCACGCGTTGGCCGTCTTTCTCGGTATTGAGCAGGCCCATCATACGCATCTTGGCCAGATGTTGCGAAAGATTGGACTGCGAAGTTCCGGTGGCCTGCATCAGTTCCTGGACGCACAACGGTCCGTTCATCAGATGGCAGAGCACGGAAAGGCGGACTTCATGCGCCAGAGCGCGAAGGCCCTCGCTGGCGGATCGGATTTTTTCTTCAGGTATGGCTTGCATGACGCGAAATATATTCAACCCGGCTAATATAAGCAATGGCTAATATGTGCCCGGTATCTTTGCGATTCTTTGAGGCTGATTAGCGCGCAGCAGCGGGTTCCGCTCCTTGCGGTGAAAGGTATCCCCGGTTCCGGCAAGGCGGAGCGACCGGGGTCGTTGTTCAATCCCTGAAGTCCAGCGCCTTGCCTGAAGGGCGCGGGAGGAGCGGGTAGGTTACCCGTGGTTGCTTGCCGGTAAGGGTGTTGAGAAAGGCAACGATATCCGAGGCGTCCTTGTCCGACAGATCGGCATCAAGCTGCTTTTTGGCCATGACGCGCACGGCCTGATTCAGCGTGGCGATCGAACCGTCGTGGAAGTAAGGGGCGGTCAGGGCGATATTGCGCCAGGATTGTACGCGGAACAGGTGGTCGTCCTCGGCATTGCCGGTGACAGCCTTGCGGCCAACATCCGTGCCGTAGTCGAAGCGCTGGAAGCTGTTATCGGTAAATAGCGGGCCTGCATGGCAGCCGGTGCAGCCGAGCTCCTCTACCTTGTACATACCCCGCTTGGCGGCAGCTGATATTTTTCCCTCTCCCCGCGCATACAGGTCGAAAGGAGCATCAGGGGTGATCAGGGTGCGTTCGAAGGCGGCAATCGCCTTGGCCATATTGTCATAGGTCAGGGCATTTTCACCGAACACTTCGCTGAACAGTGGTTCATAACCGGCATCCTTCAGGCGGGCTATCAACTGCTCGGCAGTGTCGTCGGCCATTTCTAGCGGATTCATCGGCGGGCCCTTGGCCTGATCCTCCAGTTGTGCGGCACGTCCGTCCCAGAACTGCGAGCTCCAGAATGCAGCATTCAGAACGGTGGGAGCATTGCGACCGCCACGCTGCCATTGATGTCCGATAGAGAAACGCTGGTTGTCCACTCCTCCGTTGGCAAGATTATGGCAGGAATTGCAGGAAACATTGCCGCTCTTGGAAAGCGCAGGGTCGAAATACAATTGCTTGCCGAGTTCGATCTTCCGCGTGCTCGCCGGGTTGTCTGCGGGGGCGGGCACCACACCCGGGAGCGGCCCCATGCCGGCAGGAATATCGGCCGGCACCCCGTCTGCAAAGGCTGGTCCTGCAATCAGCAGGGTGAGGGCGAGAAAACAAAGCGAGCGTGACATGGTGGCTCTCCTGATGGCTTGAAGCTGTAATCACAATAGGTTCTGCACTGCTGCTGTCAATGTGGCGGTCAGACCATGTAACTATATACATGGTCCGGGTTCGGGATGCTCAGTAAAGGCAGGGTTTGCCGCAGAGTGGAAGGCTATGTTAAGCTGCCGCCTCCGCGCAACCGGGTGCCGGAAAAAGCTTAAGTCACCATACCTATGATCAACAGAGAGATTGTTTTATGGCCAGTACAAAACAGCCACTGAAGCCCGGCGAGAAGATCCTCTTTACCGTAGCCGGCGCGTTCGTTGTGTTTGCAATCATCGCTTACATCATCATGCAGATCGTGATTGCCAATTCGGACAAACCCCTGTTCGAAGTCAAAACGACGGCGAACCTGTCAGCTGAAGGGCAGCGCGGTTCCTATCTGTTCCGCACTAATGGTTGCACCACCTGCCACCGCGCCTTGCGTAACGGCACGAATATGGGTCGGACGGCCGACCTGGACGGTATCGGCTCGCGCCGCACGATGCTGTGGATGTATGCCTTCCTGCAGGACCCGGAAGCAAATTATCCTTCGAAGACCATCGATCATGCCCCCGGCCAGCGTTCTGCCGCTTATGTGGCTGCGCTGCCAGCTGAAGACCTGCACGCTATTGCAGTGTTTCTCTCCGAGTTGAAGTCAGAGCAGGGGTCGTCCTCTGCACCGATTCCGCCGAAGGGTGACTCGCCGTTCATCGACTCGATGGTGAAAACCTGGGCTCCGAAGGAATGGAAAGAGAAATACAAAGATGTGCGGGATGATCCCGAAGCGTTCAAGCGTGCCAATGATGCTGCTGCCGAGGAGTTGAAGAAGCCATGAGTCAATATCAGCCGTGGGAAGAAGAAGAGTATGTTAAATATACATTGTGGTTTGTCTTTGCCTGTATAATTTACAGCATCATCGGGTTTTCCTGGGGCGCGCTGATGGGCGGCATCCATGATTTCCGCCACTTCGTTGATCATCGTATGTTCGGCAAGCTGATCGTGCGGGCCCATACCCATATCAATCTGCTGGGTTGGGTGGAAATGGCCATCTTTGCAGCCGTTTACTACATCATTCCCCGTCTGGTCCGTAAGCCGATCTACAGCCTGAAGCTGGTGAAGGTGCATTTCTGGACCCATAACTTCGGTCTGCTCGGTATGGTGGTGTTCTTCAGTACCGCAGGAACCATCGGTGGTATGGCCAGTGTGACCATGATGCCGGCTGAGGTGGAATTGCTGGTGCGCCCGTGGCTGGCCGTGATGGGTATATTCGGAACGCTGGTGCTGCTGGCTAACTGTATCTGGGCCTACAACATCTTCCGGACCTGTGCCGGATGGCGGAAAGCACGATGAGATCCCTTGCACTGGGCTTGATGCTGCTGGCAGTAGCTTCGTTATCTGCCTGCGATATGGATTGGGGTAGTGTCGGCGGTGGCGGTGTGTTCATGCAGGGCAAGCCTGTGCCGTCGCTGAAAACCAAGACGTTAGCCGATGTGGGCGGCGATATGTCCAAGCTGACCAGTTACCGTTACCCCGATCCGCGCATGTATGAATTTTCCGTGGATGAAGCACTCAAACAGGGTAAGCCCATGGTGCTCGAGTTTGCCACGCCGGGGCACTGCACACAGTGCGACAAGCAGTTGCAGTTGATGAAAGAGATGCTGAACAAGTATGAGCATAAGGTTCTCTTTCTGCATATGGATCAGTACTACAACCCTGAAGCCTACGATGCCTTTCAGGTTCGCGGCGAGCCATGGACCTTTGTGATCAATGCCCAGGGTAATGTTGAGGTGGTATATCCCGGTCGGATGTTGTATCAGGAGATTGATCCGATACTTGCCGATCTGACAGGGCAGGGGAAGTAAATGGCTCGCGACTGGCAGGAAGTTCAATGTGATCTGCATCCCGACAAGGTGGGTGCCTTGTGGGATCTGGCTTTGTATGTGCCGACAGTCGGTGTATTGCTGCTGTGGGGCCTGAAGCTATGGTATGCGGGTGGCGATGATCATTGGATCGGCTATGCGCTGATGTTTCTCGGTTTCTTTTTTATGATGGTCGGTGGCGGCCGCATGATGCGTCGCTTGCTTGTTCATCCCATGGCCCCTGTATCGCTCGACATCAACAGGGAGCGGGTACGCATGAAGCTCAAAGGCGGGCAATATGCTTCCCTGATGAAGGAAATTCGATTCTACGCGGATCAGGCCGGCAAATCGTTCGGTCTTACCGGCATGGATGCGACCGGAAATAAAAGACAATATGTTTTTCACCGCAAGCAGTTCATCGAAGAGGACTTTATGGCGGTGGTCAAGGCGCTTGATAAGTACAAGTAGGTGCTTGTTTATCAAGGCGCTTGTTAAGTACGTCTGTTGAGAATGGCTTCCCTGATGAAATAGGTTTCGACCGCTGCAGCAATGATGACAACTGCTGCGATCAGGATGGTTTCAAGCTGTTCGCTGACCAGGCCGCCGACAAACATATGAACGCTGTAGCCGAAAACGACCAGCGAGGCCGAGCAGCTGACCACGTAGATAAGTATCTCTTTCATTCGCGCATGATGAGTGGAAGCTGGTTGACGGGCAAGGATCGGTCAGTTTCAGGGTGCTGTATGTTCTCGGGCTGAATCTTGCGCCGGCCAGCTTACCCCATGGGGTATCACGGCGCTTGACATGAATCGGGCTGGAGATAAGGTTCCGGTTTGATTAAAGGGAATTCATCTTGAGTTCATAGAAAGGAAGAGGAGGGCTGAATGAAAAGTTCAATCTGGTTGACGATTGTTGCTGGTTTTACCACTGGTATGGGCAACGGGTCGGTGTTTACCGCAGCGTTTCTGCTTGCTGTGGGCCGCGGCCCGTTCGGTGAAGCTGGTCTGTGGTTTATGGATCCGTATGATCCACGTACCTATCAGGGTACAGCTGACTGGATCATGTTTATTTTCGGTTTCGCTTTTGTGATGATTTTGGGTTATGCGCTCAAGCAGCATGCTTTGCTTGAAGGCCTGCGGAAGGAGGAATAGAAAATGGATACGATTGCTTCAATTCTGGGTGTTTTGCTTGCTTTTTCGAGTATGTGGTTTGCTTGGTATCTGCTGATGCCAGGTCAGCATGACGAAGAGCAAGATGATTGAGTTGTTGATGAAATCCGTGTTTAAAATCTCTAGGGGGTCTTTTTAAAGATGCTGAAATACTTGTTTTCAAAAGAAGATGATATCCCGCAGGGCACTGCGGCGATATTCTTTGGTGTGTCTTCCATTGCCTGGTTCATTATCGGAACCGGCCTTGGTTCATTCAATGCTGCCAAACTCGCATTTCCTGACTTGTTCCATGGTCTGTACTCGCTGCAGTTCGGTCATATGCGTCAGGTTCACGTTCATGCCGTGATTTTCGGCTGGATTGCCATGGCTTTCGCTGCCTCCATGATGTACATCACCCCGGCTCTGGGTAACACCAAGTTGTGGTCCGAGAAGCTCGGCGTGTGGAACTGCATGCTGTATAATGTGGGTCTGTGTCTTGCTCTGGCGCTGCTGTGGGCCGGTGTGACCTCGGGCCGTGAGTATTCCGACCACATCTGGCCGATTGATCTGTACATCGCCTTCGTGATGGTGGTGCCATGGTGCTTGAACGTTTGGATGACCGTGATCAACCGCCGTACTCAGGGTATCTACACCACCAACTGGTTCTTCGCTGGCTGCATGTTCATGACAGTGATCGTGTTCCTGGTTGGTAACATGCCTGAATGGCTGCACCTGACCGGTCTGAACGAGGCATACATGACCTGGTGGTTCGCTCACAATATTCTGGGTCTGCTGATTACCCCTGTGGCTGCTGCTATCACCTACTACATCGTTCCGAAGATCACCGGTAACCCGCTGTATTCGCATCGTGTGGGTCATCTGCACTTCTGGTCGATCGTGGTGTTCTACTCCACACCGGCAGCCCATCATCTGATGAGTTCTCCGCTGCCGGAATGGCTGAAGTCTTTCGCATCCGTGGAAGGTGTGCTGATCCTAGTGCCGGCTGTTGCATATGTTTGCAACATCCTGCTGACCATGCAGGGTCGCTGGGCCATGTTCGTGGAAAACATCGAGATCAAGTTCACCATTACCGGTGTGCTGCTCGCCATTCCGCTGAACATGCAGGGCGGCTTCCAGCAGACGCGTGCTATCAACTGGTACATCCATGGTACCGGCTGGATTGTGGCTCATGCTCATCTGGCGCTGCTCGGCTTCTCGACCTTTGCTGAGGCTGCTTCCGTGTACTACGGCATGCAGGTTCTGCTGCGTCGCAAGCTGTGGTCTGCATCGCTGGCTAACTTCCACTTCTGGATGCTGCTGATCGGCTTCTCCCTGTACTGGACCTCGATGACCATTTCCGGTCTGATCCAGGGCGCCGCCAAGATCTACGAGGTTCCATACGTGGACGTGGTGATCGCGGAGCATCCTTACATGATCGTACGCTGGCTGGGTGGTACCATGGTGTTCTTCGGTAACATCATCTGGCTGTACAACATGATCATGACCGCACGTGCCGGTGACCCGGTGCCTGTCGGTCGTCAGCCGGCTGAAATCGCCTACACGCGCTGATAAGCAAACTTGAAGGGCCGGCTACGGCCGGCCCCTCATTATAAATTTATTAATATAGGGAGGAGATTTCCGTGGCATTTAGAGAATATAGAATCGGATGTGTGATGTTTGGCGTGGCACTCAGCTTGTCGATGTTCATTACCATCGTGCTGCCAGGTATTGATATTTCGTCGATGTCGTCGACCAAGATCGCTCTGGAGAAACAGTTGACCTACGGTTGGGAGACCGGTTTCAACTACTATGACCCGTTCCTGCAGGGTAAGGATAAGCCGATCAAGGTGACCCTCACCAAGGACCCGATGTCGGGTGCGGCCATCGACAAGACTGATGCATTTGTCTTTCCTGCCGGTACACATTTTCCGAACGGCCTGACCCACGACAATATCCTGGGTGATGACGTTCAGAAGGCATCGGTCGAGGTTGGTAAGATTGATCAGGCCAATGAAGAACAGGGCGGTGTGTTCCTGGTTCGTGCAACGGCTGACGATGTTCCTTACATCGAGTACGCCACTACCACCAAGGGCTGGACCGTCGATGCGACCCTGAAGGCTGCCGATGAGCAGTTCCTGGCAGGTTCAGGTAAAACGATGTTCGTGCGTGAAGGTTGCTGGTGGTGCCATACCCTGCTGCCTGAGCAGACCCAGGACTGGCAGTCCTTCGGTCGTCCGCCGCTGGTGGGTGACTTCAACGGAGAGAGCCCGACCACCTTCGGTTCCGACCGCAAGGCCCCGGATCTGTTGCATGTCGGTTCACGCAACTCTTCACGTGAGTGGATGGTGATGCACTTCTTCAATCCGCGTCTGGTACAGCCGCATTCGATCATGCCGCGCTACGATTATCTGTGGGGCAGTGTCGATGCAAATGGCCAGCCGATCGATCTTGCAGCATGGGATGAGGCCTATCTGGCCTATGACAACGGTGAGTCCATCAATGCACCAGTAGTTCCGCTGCCGGCTGCAGACAGTGAAGCTCGCATGCTGATCGACTTCATCATCAATCTGAAATAAGGGAGAAGACAATGGGATGGACATTTAATAATCCGCTGTATTCGCTGACTACAAAAGATCAGAACGAAGCGGCACAGCATGTCTGGGAGCACGAAAGCCTCGGCGGCATCGCAGAGAACAACAATCCTCTGCCACGTCCGGTGATCGGTCTGCTGCTGCTGACCTTTGCAACAGCAATCGCCATTACCTTCCCTCTGTATGGTCAGCGTCCTACAGCGGCGATATATCTTGACTATGTTTCGCTGATGAACAGCACCATGGTTCAGGAAGTGATGAACGATCGTACGATCACCCATCACGAAGCCAACGCCAAGGCAATGAATCTGATCACCGATGCTCTGGCACACTTCGACTCGAAGTACTCCTTCCAGCGTGATCAGCATCCGATCGATCTCGATCAGCTGCGCGTGATTGCTCCTAAGATTATCGAGCTGCAGCGTGCCGGTGTGGATCTTGAAGAGTACAACATCGTTGGGCCTGAAGTGATCAAGTCCAACTTCTTCAATATTCAGCCGGATGGCACTGTGATCGCCAAGCAGCCTTGGTGGGATAAGGGCTACCAGATTTCTTTCTGGTACTTTATCGGCTTCTGCCTGGCTGTGATTATAACTGTGAAGCGCCTGCCACATTTCTCATGGCGCCCAGACCACTCGATTGCACACTAAGGAGATATAGATGATTGATTTGGATAGCCCGTTTGTCGCCGGTATGCTCTGCACCTCGATTGCACTGCTTGTACCGATTCTCTACAGCTTCTTCGTGGATAATCATAAGAAGGGAAGCCCTGATCCTCGTAAGAACACGTTCTGATCAGGTTTGACCGTGCTACGCATAGCGCCGCCCCTAGGGCGGCGCTATTGCTTTGATAGACGGTGTATAGTTTACCTTGCTTGCAAATTTCATGTATGCTGCAGCCCCGTTACCAACTGGCGTTACAATCAGGAGCTCTAAAGGTGCGATTGCACATTCTTACCCTTATCTTATCCGGCCTGATGTCGAGCAATGCTCTGGCTGAGGATAACTACCAGAATTTCGATCTGGGTATCGAGAGCATGCGCAGTCATGGGTACAGCGTCGCCATCTTTATTTTTATGATGATTGCCATCGCGGTGTTTGTCGGCATCATCTGGGCTTTTATAAGTATGACGAAGGGTGAAAAGATCAAGCGGGGCGAAATGGTCCTTTTCGGGATGATTATTTTCGGTGTGATCGCCGCGTCGATTTTTGCTGCTGTGCAGCTACTTGAAGGCGTTTTATTTTGATTCATAAATCAAAGATTGCATGGAGGTTTGAGTATGTTTGGAATTGAATTGCAGGATGGTTGGACCATTTATATCTGGCTGATCAGCGGCGCAGCCATTCTTGTCGGTGTGGTGTTCGGCATCCGGTGGGCGGCGCGTAACGAGCAGTTCGATGAAGATATCAAATATCTGGTTTTCGATGAGAACGACAAGGATAAGATGAAGCCTGAGGAGTATCAGAAGTCCCAGTCGGTCAATGCCCAGCAGGAAAAAAGGCGTGCCGAAGTGCTGGCGGAAAAAGAGGCTGCAGCCCGGGCGCAGCGCTAATCCATGTGGGATAGAATCAACTGGTTGACCGTGATTAACACGGTCATCCTGCTATTTGCAGGCGCACTCGTCGTGGCGATTGTGCAGTCCATGCTGAAACCACAGGTTCAGGAATCGAAGAATGAGCTGCCGTTTTACACAACGGCTGATCCTGCTCTGGAACGTGCAGGTTCCGATCTCTATCGCAGCCTGCAGTGTCGTAACTGCCATACCATCTGGTCGGTGAAAAGCGTCTATCAGGCGGTTCCCGCGCCCAGCCTTGATGGCATCGGGTCTTTGCGTAACGAAGAATGGCTGTACAGATATTTTTCTGCCGAGAATCCGCAAGCCATTCTGCCTTCACGCATGAAGGAGAAGTACAGGATGCCTTCCTATGCATCCCTTTCGGAGTCAGAACGTCGCACTCTGGCTGAATATTTTGCCAGCCTGCGCGTTAGAGACTGGTATCTGGATGAGACTATCAGTGCCGAGCAAAAGAAGCTGACCGGCAAATAGACACAGCGGTAGCAACTGCCGGCATGTGCAGTAGATCAGGAGTTTCAGTCATGGGTAACAAGCAGAACAAGTCCGCATCAGCTGTGGGCTATACATGGGCACCTTACTGGATGCGCGGTTCGATCGCATTCGTTGTCGGTGGTGTGCTGTATGAAGGAAGTATGCGTCTGTTGGGTGTGCATCTGGAGTTTTTCACCGGCTTAAGCGGCTTCAACTTCTCCTGGATACTGGGCATGAGTCTCGTGCCGGTCGCCGTCGGTGTCGTGATTGGTTTGATTTACGGCTTCGGCGGGAAATATCTGGCACATTTCCCTCCGGCTCTTGTGATGCTGTGGCACTTTCAACATGTGGATTTTGCCGAGCTTCCGGCAGGGGCGCATCTTCTTCCCTGGGGTATGTGGATCATGTTTGTGATCCTGCAGATGGAGTTTTGCGCCATCGGCGGCTTTATCGGCGAGATCCTGATACGTAAACGCCATGCATGGGATAACGGCACTGTGCATCTCGCAGACTCCGAAGCCCTCCCGGAGGACGATTTCGATTCGAATAGCGGGAAATCCGTTTGAAGCGATCTGTTGTATCTCCTGCCGAGAGGCGCCGGCGTAAACGCTGGCTGATGGCTACGCTGGTCGTCTGCATCACTATCGCCATGGTCGGCGGATCGCTGCATGTCATGGAGCTTGGCTCGATGCGTATGGACGAGATGCGTGGCAAGGCCGGCTATGATGTTCAGGATATGCATGAACATATCCGGGCTGCCGGCGAAGAGATCTATGTGCAGGAAGCCAATGAAAAGAATGGTGCCGGTATGCGCACCTATACGCCAAGTGAGGCTGAAGCCCTGCTGGGCGAAGAGCAGTGGCGGGATGTCTCATGGATGGTTTCCATCCCTTCAGGTGTGTTCACCATGGGTAGCGACGATCCCCGTACCAACGAGCAGAACCGGCCGGCTCATCAGGTGCAGACCCGTGCGTATCGCATCGACAAGTTTCCGGTGACCCAGGCTCAGTACGCGAGATTCGTGGCGGCCAAAAACTATCGTCCGCCATTGAACTGGAAGGACGGCAAAATCCCCCGGGGGCTCGAACTTCATCCCGTGACCATGGTGTCCTGGCATAATGCTCGGGACTACTGCACCTGGGCCGGTAAGCGACTGCCGACTGAGGCGGAGTGGGAAAAGGCCGCGCGCGGAACCGATGCGCGCAGCTGCCCCTGGGGCAACGATATGCATCCGGAGAACCTGAATACCTACTACAAGGTGGGTCGAACGACTGCAGTGAACGCCTATCCGCAGGGTGCAAGTCCCTATGGCGTGATGGACATGGCGGGCAATGTGCAGGAATGGGTGGCAGACCAGTTCTCGGCATATCCCGGAACCCCTGCACCCGGCGAAATCTTTCACGCCAAGGAAATCGACCCGAGTTATCAGCGGGGTTCGGATGAAGAAGAGCGTTTAAGCTACTATGTCATGCGAGGCGGTTCGTGGAAAAGCGATCCGTTTTCGACCTATACCTTCCATCGCAATTATTCACTGCCAAATTATGCCTCCGACTTTTTCGGGTTTCGTTGTGCCTCCGATATGCCGGCAGGCAAGGAGAAATAAATGAACCGGATATTTCTTGCTCTGTTTGCGACCTTGCCCTTGCTCTGGTCCTCTGACGCGCAGGCTGTGGACAGCTACCGCTACCTGCATGTCACCATCGATACACCGTGGATGATTTTCGTGTTTCTGTTCTTTCTGGTCTTCGCCCCGATGATTCTTTCGGCGATTCTGCACCTGCGAAACGCTATGCGGCGCGACAGGGAGGAAGACAAAGCGGAAGCCGCGGCTGATGCAACCGGGGATTCGAAGCATGATTGAACGCTTGCGTATGCTTCTGTTGCCCGTGTTCATGCTGCTGTGTGTGGTCTGTGTATTGCCGGGGCAGGGAGCCTTGGCCGCATCTCCGGTGTCTTCCGGGGCGGCAGGTTCGGTCAGCGGCAGCATGCAGTCATCCGAGGCGGTGATGCAGCAATTCGCCGGCGATGACGAGGTGGCACCCGAAAGGCGCATCGAAACCAAACGCAAGCACCAGATCCTTTTTATCATGGGTATTTCCCTGCTTGTTCTGCTGTTTGTCACAGGAACGCTCGGTATCGCCATGGTTGCCTTCGATAAGGATGTCTTCGTGCCGCATATGATCTTCGCCGGCCTGAGTCTTACCTTGGCGGCGGCGCATGCCGCGACTTCCATCGCCTGGTTCTGGCCGTACTGATTACTCCGGCGTATTCGGAGTTTTGATGAACCAACGCTCCCGTCTGCTCTTGCTGCTGATCTACGGCGGTACGGGAGTCACTGCGCTGGCTTACGAGATTCTCTGGACGCGCATGCTTTCGCTGCTCTTCGGTATCAGTATTTTCGGAGTGGTACTTACGGTGACCGCTTTTATGGCTGGCCTTGGCGCAGGGAGTATATTCGGTGCGCGCCGTGCCCAAATATTCAGCGCTTCACGGTCGCTGGCTTTACTGGCCATCCTTGAGGGTGGCATTGCACTGTATGCCCTGTTGCTCCCCCTGATCATGCCCCGGCTGGATGGCCTGCTTCTGGGAATCGGAGGCGCGCTTTCCATCGGCATGTGGCAGGGCCTGCAGGGTGCGATGCTGCTACTGCTGCTGTTTCCTGCGGCGATGGCCATGGGCTTTGCATTTCCGCTTGCGCTGCGCTGTGCCCGATCGCTCGGGCTTACGCTGGGCGGCATGTACGGTATCAATGCGCTGGGTGGAGCGCTCGGCGCTGTTCTTCCGCTGCTTTTACTTCCTTCTTTTGGTTGGCGTGCTTCACTGATTGGCGTGGCGGTATTCGGCCTGTTGCTGGCGGGGCTGGCATGGATGCTTTCCAGGCAGCTTGCAGGGTGCGATGTCGGACACACGTCCGGGTCTGCACCTTCTGCAGGTCATCGGCCGGCGTTTGTCGACCTGCTGGCCTATGCCGGTATCGGGGCGGCGGCACTGATTCTGGAAATCGTGTGGAGCCGGGTTTTCGGCATGGTGTTGTTGCGCACCGAATATGTGCTGGCGGTTCTGCTGTTGGTGTATCTGGCAGGTATCGGTCTGGGCAGTGTGCTAGCTCGTCGTTGCGAGCCCGGACGATTACGGTTCTGGCTGAGTATATTGCCGTCTGCTACCGCTCTGCTGGCCATTGCGGGACAGTATGCACTACCCGCCGTCAGTCAGTGGGCCAATAGCAGTGAATATACCTCGCTGTTGCAGGGCCTGATCCTGCAGGGCGGCGCTGTGCTATTGCTGACACTGCCGGTGACCCTGGCATTCGGTGCGTGGCTGCCGCTTCTGGCGCGACGTTTTTCCGCATCGGGTTCTGATCGTTCGAATGCCGAGGGTGGCTGGTGGTACGGGGCGAATAGCATGGGTGCCGCACTCGGTGCTTTGCTGGCCGGGTTTGTGTTGCTTCCGTCTATCGGTGCTACATCCACGCTCGGTGTCGGTGCCATGCTTCTGCTGTTGTGCGGCATGCGCTGGGTAGAGGATAAGCGGTTCTGGTTTGTCCTGCCGGTTGCCTTGTTGCTGTTCTGGCCGGTGCATCGTCTGCCACCTGTTTCCAGCCTGCTTCCATCGCTGGCGGATGTGCATGACATGTCGGTTTACGAAGATGCCGTCGCGCTGACGCATGTCGTCGAGCAACCTTCCGGCCAGCGCCTGCTGCTTTCAGATCTGCAGCGCATGGATGCCTCCAGCGATCCCACCGCCGTGACCGTGCAGAAGAATCAGGCGCGATTGCCGCTGCTGCTGCATCCGGATGCACACTCCATCCTGTTTCTCGGTCTCGGCACAGGGATCACCGCGTCGGGGTCGCTCCCCTTTGCCGGCCTGCAGCGAACAGCCGTGGAGTTGTCCGCCGGCGCGATCAGTGCAGCACAGACCGCCTTTGACGCGGTGAATGGCGGTGTGGTGCCGGATATGCGGGTGCTACGTGACGACGCCCGGCGTTTTCTGCGTGCGGATACAGCGCATTACGATGTGATTGTCGGCGATCTTTTTCATCCGGACATGGTTGGCAGGGCCAATCTGCTATCTGTTCAGCAATTCACCCGCGCCAGGGAGCGGTTGGCCGCGCATGGTGTGTTTGTGCAGTGGATCGCGCTCAATCAATTCGATGTGCCGATGCTCAAAGTGGTGTTGAATACATTCCGCACTGCTTTTGCTACCGGGCAGGGAAGGGCGATACTGTTTGTCGACGGGTATCGTGTTGCTCTGGTTGGCCTCAAGGATGCCGGTATCGAGAGCGACAGGCTTGTCGAGCGCTGGCGGAATATGCCGGCAGATGCGGCCTCCGAGGCGTCGGGAGGCGAGGGTATCTGGACCTGGCTGGGACGTTACTGGGGAGAGATTCCGCGTTTCGCCCCGAATGTGCCCGTGCAGGACGAATGGGCGCCGGTCATTGAGTATGCCCTGCCGCGTGTGCGCTACGCAGGTAGTGTCGATCCCGTAGCGATGTGGCACTGGTTGCTGTCGTGGCGGGAAACAGCCGATCAGGCCGGAAGCGCATTGCAGGTCCGGTCTGGTGATTTCACCGACTTCAAGCGGGCCTGGGTGGCAAGTGCATTGGATGTGCGTCTGTGGCTGGCGGAGTTGGATGGTGATGATCGCAAGGCTGTTGAGTGGGCGCAGCTGGCACATCGTGGTAATGCGAAAGACCGCTGGCCTGCCTTTGCACTGGCCGACCGGATGTTCGACAGCCTGCAGGCAGGCAGTCCGCAGGGTCTGGATCGTGAACAGGCATTACGCCGCATCGTGGAGCTCAGGCCGGATCATGAAGGTGCATTGCGCGCATTGATGCGGCTGGCGCAGGATTCCGGTGATGCGACTCAGGCCGAGGCATGGCGCGCGCGTCTTGCCGCCGTCAGTCCTCTGGCTTTTGATGTGCGCCAAAGATAGCATTTAAGAAATGGAGTCGCAGATGTCCGCCAACGAAATTCTCAGCAAAATTTCGGTGATTGAAGAGCATGTCCCGGGCGCGAAGACGCTGGGGCCGATGCGCCGTTATGCACAGATCACCACGCTCGTGCTGTTGGTGCTGATCCCTGCCAGCGGCCTGTTCCGCATCGATGTACCTGCCGGTGGCGTGCTGATGTGGGATCGCTTGGTCTGGTTCTCCGATATTTTCATCATCATGGGGTTCTGGATCTTTATCGCCAGCCTGCTGGTGATGATGTACTCACTGGTGGGGTCGGTGTTCTGCGGCTGGATGTGCCCGCAGAATACGGTTTCGGAGTGGGCCAACACGCTGACCGACCGGCTGCTCGGCAGGCGTGCGAAGATGATGGATATGACCGGAAGCCGCATGCAGGTCGCGGTGCGCCGCAAATCCTTGCTGAATTACGTTATTCTCGGTTCGCTGCTGTTTGGGGCATCGCTGGTGTATGCATTGATCCCGATGTTCTATTTTTACTCGCCGCAGGCCATATGGTCGTTTGTTTCCTTCCAGTACGATCCTGAACTGGCAGGCGCTCTGCACTGGATCTACATGGTCTGTGTGTTCGTCATGCTGATCAATATCGTCGCCATCCGTCATCTGATGTGCAAATACATGTGTATTTACCGTGTCTGGCAGCATTCCTTCAAAACCCGCGATACGCTGCATGTATCCTATGATGCCACCCGTGCAGATCACTGTACCAACTGCCGCTACTGCGTTGATTCCTGCTTCCTCGATATCGATCCGCGCCAGCCGGAGGTGTTCGACAGCTGCGTGAATTGCGGAGCATGCGTGGTGGCATGCGATGCATTACACAGCAAGAGTAAAAAGCTCGAGGGGCCGGGTCTGCTCCGGCTCAGTTTCGGCGATGAGTGGAAGGGGAAATACCGCGGCGCGCTTGGCTCATTTTTCAATCGCGCGCGTACCGCGACATTGGCTACCGTGATCGGCGCGGCCATGCTGGTTTTCGGGCTTGTCACCTATGAACCGGCATCGTTTTCGGTGTATCGCGGCGAGTCGCAGCAGGGTTCACAGCTGATTGATTACCGCATCAACCTGGCCTACAAGGTGAACCATCCCGAGCAGATGCATATTCGAGTCGAAGGGCTGGATAGCAGTCAATACACGCTTGAAAAAGATGTGGTGCAGTTCGAGCACGCAGGACGGCAGGATGTGGTGCTGCACATTCGCGATGGGTTGCCTGAAGGGTTGTATCGCTTCCGGGTGGTCGTGACGGCGGATAACGGCTGGTCGCGGGTTTTCAGCGTAGTACATTTCGCCACTCCACAGCATCAGTCAACATCCTGAACTGCAACCGACAGGAGGCATGAAGTATGAATGATAAGTCCACGAACGAGATTCCGGCAGGCGCTCCAAGGCCTTCATCTCCGGTGACCAAGGAATGGGGCAAGATACCTGAGGACCACTTCGGTTATGCCTCCGATGAGGACCGCAAGAACAAGCGCGGCCTTGAGGACTGGGAACTGGTCGAGAACATTCCGGATTCGCAGCGTCATGTGCCGACGTGGTTTATCGGCATCATCATCGTGGTGCTTCTGGTTGCCTTCGGACTCACCCTGCCTTTCTGGGGGGATCGTCCGGATGCTCCGCGCGCTTGGTTCACCTGGGGACATGTGGCTGCGGCTGTTTATGCCATGATCGCGGCCGGATTTATCTATTTCATGACTACCCTGTATGGCTCCAGGCATGCGGGTCGCCTTGATAGCGATACGCATGAAGACGACGATATCGATATGCCCAAATGAGGGGCGCGGCCTTCTTTTTTGTCGGGGTGGCCGCATTGGAGCTGGCCGCCTGCGATGCTTCTTCCAACAGGACGCATACGGACTATCCGGATGAACAAAGCGAGGCGTTTAATGTCTATGCGCGGAATTGTTCAGAGTGCCATGCGCCGCCGTTGCCGAGTGCCCATCCGGCTGAAGAGTGGCCGAATGTGATTGCACGCATGCAGCAGCATCTTGTGCATCGCAGCATGGCGCCGATTGCGGTCGCGGATATTCTGGTGTTACGCGAGTATCTTGAGACCCATGCGGCAGGTAAGTAGGACTGTGCGCAAATTAATTTTCATCTCCTGTCTTGCCCTGCTGGCAGCCTGTTCACCGGATGTGCCCGAGTGGACCGCGCCTGCGCAGCAGTGGCGTGATTTGTCCATCCGTATCGAGACTCGGCCGACGGTGCTGAAGCCCGGCATGAACGAGTTTCTGGTGATCGCAAACAAGCAACAGCGGAGTTTCTCATCGGACTTGATGGTTGATGTGCGTACCGAGAACTCGAGCTGGAAGCAGGCCATGCCGGACGGTGCACTCGGAGTTTTCCGTCGCGCCTTGCCGGTCAAGGATGTGCAAAGGGATCATCTGTATGTGCGTCTGGTGCGTCAGGGCGAACAACACGAGATGATGTTTGATCTGGCCCCCAAGGCAAGCGGAACCCGATGAGCATCCCCCGATTTTTACTGGCTGCTGTGCTGTTGCCCGCTCCCTGGATGGCTTCAGCCGCAGAGGCCGGCGATGCGGATCGCGGAAGGATCATTGCCGGGGTGCGTTGCATGCCCTGCCATCATCTGCACCTTGAATCGAAGCTGATCGGGCCGGGTTTGAAGGGCATATTCAACCGCGTGCCGCGAATCGCAGGTGTACCCTTCGAGCGCTGGGACGATGCCTCGCTGGAGGCATGGCTGAAAGCACCGCGCAGCATCAAGCCGAACACGACCATGGCGATTCCACCGATTGCCGAGCGTGACCGGACGGATCTGATTGCCTATTTCAAACGGGATGAGAACAGCGAAGCAGCTGATCGATAGTTGATTTTTAGAGGGATGACAGCCGTTTGCTTGTTTCGGCCGGATCAGTCTTTTTTCTGTTTATCCAGACGATGCTGCAGCTTGGCACTCTTCACCCAGTGTCTGAGCAGCAGAATCTTGATGCCGCCACGCTCTTCCTTGCATCGCGGGCAGGTCAGATAGCAGAGAAACAGCTCCTTGGGCATCTTCGCCTCATCCAGCAGGGCTGATTGCATGGTCTGCACGGCCCCTCTGATGCCTCCGCCGATATCGCCGTGTATCAGTTTGCTGCGTACATAATAAGGGTTGGCAAGGCGGAAGGTGCGTCGCGCAGGTGAGGTATCCTCACTGAGCGGGCAGAGGATACGGCCGCGGAAGGCGGCAGACTGTGTGAGCACAAAGCCCGGCCAGCGTTCGGTCAGGTGCAGGCGTTTGATGTCCTTGTGCTGGCGGTCCAGCGCTGCTTCATAACCGATAGGCATATGCAGAAACATGGGGACACCCTGTTCATGCACCAGCCATGCACCGAGATCGATATCCTCTCCATCCCAGTCGGGAAACACGGAAGGGCATCCGCATTCCAGCATGCCCTGCAATTCGGGTTCAGCACTCATCTGGACGGGGTTTTATATATGTCCTTCAGGGTAAGCATGACATTGGCCAGATAAACCCAGAAGCCCACGGCGAGAATGGTGGCGGTTACCGAGATCACCGGACCGTAGAAACGGTGCACCGCAGGTACCTGTGACGGGTCAGTCAGCCACAGATTGCCTTCGATGAATCCGAAAATAAGCAGTGCAGTGTAGAAGCAGCTGACACCGATCGCCGTCCACCAGAAGGAGTGCTCGGCCATGCGATGCGAATGGATATGCTTACCGGTGATCTTTGGCAGCATGTAATAGGTGACAGCCATGCCCAGGATGGTGACGCCGCCGACCAGATTGATATGGGCATGCGCCAGTGGATCGATCATGTGGCCGGGGCCGCCATAGGGGCTGCCGATAGAGTCCAGCCATGCGCGAACGGACGGAATCACCTGTAAAAGACCGTGCACAGTACCGATGAAAAACGAGACGACCGACATGATCAGAAATTTGACCAGATAAAGGTGTTCGTTGCGTGAATTGACGGGGTAGGCGTGTGTTGACATGCGATGGCAGGCTAGCGGCGGGAATCCTCTGTGCAAGAATTGTTATTGCGTTCAACAGCCTGCTGCCACGCGAGGGGAATGTCGCTAGCCTGCGTGTCATGAAATTATCGGTCATTCTTGTTCTGGGCAGTTTTGTCGTGATGGCACTGGCCTATTATCTTCGCAGGCAGCACCGCTGGCATGTTGCGCTGATGGGCAGCGTGATGCTGTTCGATGTCTTGTTTCCCATCTGGCTTTATCTTACGCATGACTGGAAGCGCAGGCTGATTGATGACGGGGAGTTGTTTTCATTTCTGGTCTGGACGCACCTGTTTCTGATTCTGACGTTGTATTCGCTGTATGTTCTGCAAGGTCTTGCAGGGCGTCAGCTGCTTGCAAGAATGGATGAAGCCCGTGAATCACATCGGGTGCAAAGCAGGGGGATATTCATTATCCGTACGTTCGTGTTTCTGACCGGTGCCTTGCTGATTGCGCCCGATTAATGGCGTGCTAAAGTGCCGCTCTACGGGTCGGGTTCACTCGGGACATTAACAAACGATTAATTTTGCTCTTGCCTTTTTTAATTTGGTGTGCAGAGTTCATTTTTTATTAGAGAAATCTACAGGGAGGTCAGATAATGGTTGCTCATTTCTTAGAGGCTTCGGTCATGTTTCAGACTAACGATGTGCTGATTGCTTACGGTATTGTGTTTGTTGCATTGTCGATCATATGCGGCGCAACATATTTTTCTGCCATGAAAACCAAAGTCGAATAGTTTCAAAATTCAGGAGGGAAGTGCATGAAACGGATAATTATTACCGCGAGTTTTGTGGCAGTTGCTGCGTTGTACGCTGCGCCGTCGGCGATGAGTGCAGAGGAGACGCTGGGCAATGTGGACCGGGGCCGCGTTATTTACCAGTTCGGTAAGGGCGACGATGTTCCGGCCTGCCAGGGTTGCCATGCTCCGGATGGTCTGGGTGACGATAATGTGGGTACCCCGCGTCTGGCTTACCAGATTGATACCTATGTCTTGAAGCAGCTGGCTGATTTTGCAGCAGGCAGCCGTGTTGATGACACGATGTATCAGATGAATGACATTTCCAAGGCTTTGACCGAACAGGACATGAAGGATGTGGCTAGTTATGTTCACACCCTGAAGACCCCTTACATTGGCTCCAACCTTGATCAGCTTCGTCGTGATGGTGCTGAAGTCGGCGATCCCGAGAAGGGTATGATGATTGTCGAGTACGGTGCAGCCGATCATGGCGTGCCTGCCTGCCAGAGCTGCCATGGCTTCAATGGTCGTTCAGCCGGCCGTATGTATCCGGCCGTTGGTGGTCAGAACTACGTTTACCTGCAGCATGAGTTGACGTCGTTCCGCAATGGCGCTGAAGCCTACGGTTCAAGCACACTGACTGCAGATCAGATGGCTTCTAAGGAAGACAACCAGCGCGTCAATGACTTCATGGGTCAGATGCGTGCAGTAGCCAAGAACCTGACGGATGAGGACATCAAGAACGTCGCTGCGTTCCTGACTCTGGCCAAGCCGACAACGCCGGGTAACCCGCGTTCGCCTAGCCGCCAGTAATAACTGTAAACTGTTGTATCAGCGAGGGGCTTCGGCCCCTCGTTTTTTTTGTGCCCAATGGAGCGGGATAACGCTATGTTGCGGGCTTCAAATCATCGTTTGTTAGCGGAGTTGGATATGGGTGTGTGTTTGTATTGTGGACAGGAAACAGTTGACGCGAAGAAGGCATGTCAGCCATGTCGTGAAAGCCTGGCCGCGAAGATTTGGAAACGGCAGATGCGGACGTACGGCATTTTTATTGCATTGGGTATGCTGATGCTTGTTTATGCATATTTTCAGTTTACCAGCCACCATTACAATATAGGGGATGCCCCCTTGCTGCTTAAGCTGGCCACTGTTCTGGGCGGGCTCGGGTTGATGGGCGGTCTCTTCGGTCTTGCTCTGGCAGTCTTTTTCAACATCTGGCACGGGCGCAGCGCTGCCGCCAAATAGCATTCATGACGCCCGGTTATGCCTTTATGGACATGAGGGCAGGGGTAGGCCGGGAGCCGGCCTCGGCGATTAGTACAGGAAGCATCATCTCATGCTGGAATAATCTTCCAGCACCTACGAACCGGTTTGATGGTTAATGGGGCTTTGCCACGCCATCCGGGTTGTTTGCTGTCTTTGCTTTCAGAACTACACCGCCAGCATGCAGTGCGATCGTCTCAAAGCTGTCGCTCATGGCCGCCGCATTTCTGGAGAGTGCGTGCATGCTTTCCTGATGGGGATTGAAGATCATATGGGTCAAGCCTCTGGTTTGCTTGCGGAATACCGCGACATCTTCAGTTGCCGGTGGCAGAGGGAGGACGTCCCTGCGGCAGGCCAACAGGGTTCGCGCAGGCCACTGGCTGGCGGCCAGGAATATTTCATCGGTGTTCCCGGCATCTCTTTCCACGACCGAGATCAATGCATCGACAGGACTCTTCATGTGTTGCTTGGAAACAAGACCGATCTGCCGCGTGTTTACCATTGAGATAGTGGCGATGCTGAACACCATGATTAACAGAAGGCCACGCTGTCCCAACAGGCTGCGGTTACCGATGCGCTCGTTTAATTCGATAAGCAGTGGAAGTCCGAGATAAAGTGTCGTGGCCCAGCAGACCAGAGCCCAAGCATGGTCGGCATGCAGCAGGCCAATCAGGCTGGCACAGATCAGCATGATGGAGACAGGGTCATTGATCCTTCTCCACGCATGTACGGCAATGGAGAGCATTAAAAGAGCTGCGATCAGAATACCAATCCCTGTTGCGGGTTCATGTAGAAGTGGTGATCCGAGCAGGCTGTCTCCCAGAATCGACAGTGGATTGGCGGCTGCGGCATCAATCCCGTACCAGCCCCATCGCACGAAAAGCATGAATAATGTTACAAAGGCGATACTTCCGATGATTCTGCGTGCCTGACTCATGTGCGATGTTTTTCGCAGCCAGTGAATGCTCAGTGCGAGCGGAACTGCCAGCCCCATGGGGTGCATGCTTACTGCCATTGCTGTCACCAGTAATTGCAGGAAGAACCAACTGGGCAGCGTCTTGTCGCTATCGTGCACCATTTGATTCAGCCAGCCGATGACGACAAAGCAGAACAACAGATACACGCCGCTGCCGATAGCATCGGTTTGCATCAGGGCAATGGGAGCGATCAACAAGAGTGCGGTTGCCATCATCGACGACTCGCCGCTGTGTACCTCGGCGCTCCATTTGTACATCATCAGAGCAGTGCCGAACAGGATATACATGGTGAACACCTTGACGGCGATCAGGCTGCCGGCCCAGTACATGTCGAGCGGTATGAAGAACACGGCGCGAAGATCCGGAACACCGAAAAATGCCACCGGGCTGGCTATCTGATGCACGATGGACCAGTTCAGCAGGATATCCAGCGCGGCACTTTCCTCGATGCCGTAGTTGTCGTAGCGGAACATGGAAAGGAACGCCCATGCCAGAAGGCAAAGGCCGATCATGCCTAGATATCGGGGTTGAAACGCTTCCTGCAGCTTGGACATCATCAGTTATTCACCTTTTTACGGAATTGTTGATTGGACTGGATATCTGTGAAGTAGGCGATTGTAACGCCATGCATCATAGGGGCAATGTGCAGTGCATTCCGGTGGTTGGCTGAATGAACTTCTCCTGTCAGTCTATACTGCGACGTGAGGGTGGGGATGGCTGTAACTTTATCACTGAACTTCATCACCGTTTAATAAATGCTTAACAAAGCCAAAAGATATAGATAAGATGCATCTAACTGTGCCATCTGTGTCCGATAAGGCTGATGAGGCATAAATCAGGAGGTAGTAATGAGAATGAGCAGAATTTTATTTGTTCCTTTGGTTGCACTTTTAACATGGCTGATGGCCGGCACGCCGGTACAGGCCCAAACACTTGAAATGAACATGACCATCGATGAAGTCGAGCTGGCTGTTGCTCCTGATCTGAAATACAAGGTGTTCGCCTTCAACGGTCAGGTTCCAGGTCCGCTTATTCATGCCAGGGAAGGCGACGATCTGGTCATCAATGTGAAGAACAATACTTCGCTGTCACATACGATTCACTGGCACGGCTTCCACCAGACCAACTCCTGGCGCATGGATGGTGTGCCGGATATCACCCAGCCGGGCATCAAGCCGGGCGAAACCTTCACCTACAAGTTCAAGGCCGATCGCCCGGGCACCCTCTGGTACCATTGCCATGTGAACGTCAACGAGCATGTCGGTATCCGCGGCATGTGGGGTCCGGCGATTATCGATCCGGCCAACCCGACCGATCTGGAGAAGAAGGTTAATCGCGAAGTGCTGATGATGTTCTCCACCTGGGAGTCGGCCAATGCCGAAAAGTACGGCACGGGTTCTACGCCATATGATGTCGAGGACTATTTCAGTGTGAACGGGCGTTCGTTCCCTTATACCCAGCCGATCCGCCTGAAGACGGGTGATGTGGTCCGCGTCCGTGTGTTTGGTGCTGGTGGTGCTATTCATTCGATGCATATCCACGGGCACGACTGGACGGTCACCCACAAGGACGGCTTGCCTTTGGCCTCACCGTATATGTCCGAGACCGTTTTGTTCGGGCCTGGCGAGCGCTACGACTTGATCTATAATGCCAACCACAAGGAAGGTCGCTTCATTTTCCACGACCATGTAGATAAGCATGTCACCGCACGCGGCAAGCACCCGGGTGGTCCGATTACCGTGCAGGAATATGAAGGCACGCCAATGGACGACTGGTATGTCTGGAAGAACAAGGACTTCGATCCGGATTTCTTCTACACCGAGTCAATGAAGAAGGGTTATGGCCTGTTTGAGCAGCCCAAGCTTCGCGGCACGAAGCCTGCCACGCAGGAGCGTGGTCACCGCAGCAACGCGGGCTGAAGATGAAACGGTTTCTTTTACTCGCTGCTATTGTCGCCTTTGTGACCCCTGCACCGGCCGGTGCAGGGGAAGCAGGCACAAAGATTTTGCAGAATCGTTGTGCTTCATGTCATAACCTGACGGGTCCGTCTCCGCAGACGATTCGGGAATTGTGGAAGCGCGATGCCCCGGATCTGTTCTATGCCGGGAATAAATTCCAACGCGAATGGCTGGTGGAATGGTTGCAGAAGCCGGTTCGTATCCGTCCGGCGGGTGTCAATTATCTGCGTACGATCAATTCTGCTCCCGCTCCCAAGGAAGGCGAGAAGCAGAAGGAATACGATGTGCTCTATGGCCCGGTTCTCAGGCCTCTGCAGCACCTTACGTTGAAGCCGGCGGAGGCTGAAGAGACAGCGGATGCCCTGATGGATCTGAAAGCCGGAGATAGTTTTCTCGCGGGTATGATGCTGGATAATAGCAAGCAGGTGAGTCTTGAAGAAGGCGAAGTGCTTTTCGACAAGGTTTACGGATGCTTGTCCTGCCATCAGATCGAGCCGAACTACGGCGGTTTTACCGGACCGGAGGTCTATACCGCCGGTCGCAGGCTGACACCGGAATTTATGCTCAGCTACATCACTCGTCCCAAGAACTGGGATTCGAAAATCTGGATGCCCAACGGTAATGTGAAGCCGGCGGATCTTCAGAAGATCGTCAATTACCTTATTTTGCTTTCAAAGGAGAACTTCAATGCAGCCAATTAAGATTCTTTTTGCTATTGCCGCACTGATGTTTGTCGTAGCACCTGCTGCGATGGCCGAAGAGGCATTCCTGAACTACAAGAGCTACTGCATGCAGTGTCATGGCATGCACGGCAAAGGTGATGGTGTGAATGTTCCGGCAATGAATGTGCGCCCGCGCGACCATAGTGATAATAATTACATGATGACGCGTACCAACTCCGAGATCTTCAAAGCCATTAAATTCGGTGGTCAGGCAGTGAATAAGTCGGTGAAAATGCCGGCATGGAGTGATACGTTCACCGATGATGAAATCACTCAGATGGTGGGACATATCCGTACGCTCTGCTGCGAAAAAGAAATCATTCGCGGTGTGAATTTCAAGTAAAGTGCAACAACCCGTGGGCGATCAGCCCGAAAATAGACCGTCTTGCTTGCTCAGAAGGCGGTTTTTTTTGTTTCTGTAGAAAGCCGCAAATGTGTGTGTATTACTTGATGCTGGTTGAGATGCTACAGATGAATAAGCTGATACTAGATAGCAACTCGTTTCTGCTCGCTTTTGACTTCAAAGATACGGATGATGTCGGCTGACCGGTTGCCGATGGCATCGGCAAGCGTGTGCTGATCCAGTACATCCATGAATGCTTTGCGTGCCTGATGTAGCGTTCGTTTCAGGCTGCATGCAGGGCTGATGACACATTTATCATTCGGATTATCGAAACATTCCAGAAGATTCATATGCGGTTCGGTCTGGCGGATGATTGTGCCGATATTGATCTGATGCGGCGGGAATGCCAGATGCATGCCGCCGCTTTTCCCCCGGATCGTGGTAATCCATCCATTGCTGGAAAGCTGATGTACCACCTTCACCAGATGATTGCGTGAGATGTCGTAGGCTTCCGAAATCTCGCTGATGGTGGTGCGACGATCCTGATTGAGGCCCAGATAAATGAGCACCCGCAAGGAATAATCGGTGTATTGCGTCAGTTGCATGAACAAATCATACATTGGGTTGACATCTTTTGTCCAGCAGGGCTATTCTCCGCCTTCATGGTAACATCCATGTAAAATACATCAAACGATGGAGGGTGGTATGAGCACAGTTTATGAGCAGTTGGGCGGAGAGGCCGCGATTAACGCAGCCGTTGATGTTTTCTATCGCAAGGTGCTGGGTGACCATTATGTGAACCGATTCTTTGCCGGCGTGGACATGTCCAAGCAGGCCGCCAAGCAGAAGGGTTTTCTCACCATGGTGACCGGCGGGCCGAATAACTATACAGGCAAAGACATGCGCGAAGGCCACAAGCATCTGGTGAAAATGGGTCTGAACGATGCGCATTTCGATCATATTCTCTGCCATCTGCGTTCCACGCTGGCCGAGTTGGGTGTCGCCCAGGGTTTGATTGATACGGTTATCAGCGTTGCCGAGAGCACCCGCGCTGACGTACTGGATCGCTGATATGCATGTCGAGACATTTCTCCCCGCTTTTCTGATGTTTACTGTACTGGGGCTGGTCCTGCCGGTGATTCTCTCCAAGGTGGCCATGGACGGACGCCTGATGCCGGAAGATACCCGTGCCAAACCGAAAGCAGCTGCCAGCGTTTACGATCAGATCGGTGGCACTGCTGCCGTTGATGCTGCGGTGGATGTGTTCTATCGCCGCGTGCTTGCCGATGCCTATGTGAACCATTTTTTTCAGGGCGTGGATATGTCCAAGCAGGCTGCAAAGCAGAAGGCTTTCCTCACCATGGTGATGGGCGGCCCGCACAATTACACCGGCAAGGATATGCGTGAGGGCCACAAACATTTGATCAAGATGGGGCTGAATGACAGTCATTTCGATCATATTCTGATGCATCTGCGTGCCACCCTTGCCGAACTCGGCGTGCCGGAAAATCTGATCCAGACGATTATCGGTGTGGCGGAAAGCACGCGCGATGATGTGCTGGATCGCTGAAACTGTTTCATAGCTTGACCATGATTGTCGGAGAGGGCCCTTTACGGGCCCTTTCTATTGCTGAGAATGAAGTGCTATACAAGAACAAAACAATTTCGGGAGCAGGCCATGCCCACGATCACCTTTGAAGGAAAGGACTTTTTCTGTGCGGATGATGAAACAGTACTGGAATGCATGACCCGTCACGGGGTGCTGCTTCCGTCATCCTGCCAGAGTGGGGCATGCCAGACTTGCATGATCCGCGCTGTTGAAGGGACACCGCCCCCTGAGTCGCAGAATGGTTTGAAGGATACACTCAAGGCACAGAACTATTTTCTTGCCTGTGTCTGTAAGCCTTCCGGTGATATGAGTATCGGCCTGTCCACGGTATCGCCGCGATACAAGATTGCGCTGCTGCATAAGGAGCTTCTCAATGAAAGCGTGGTGCGCCTGCGCCTGGAACGACCGGCGGGCTTTTACTATCGGGCAGGCCAGTTCATCAATCTTCTGCGTCCTTCGGACGAGTTGACGCGCAGTTATTCACTGGCCAGCACCGCGGACGAGGATTTTCTAGAGCTGCATGTCAAAAGGGTGCCTGAAGGCAAGATGAGCAACTGGGTGTTTGACGGCTTGCAGGTCGGTGACGAGGTGGTGTTTTTCGGACCGGCGGGGGACTGTTTTTACGTTCCGGGAAAACCCGAGCAACCGCTGTTGCTGGTGGGCACCGGTACCGGGCTTGCCCCGCTGTACGGTATTCTGCGCGATGTGCTGAATTATGGTCATCTCGGCCCGGTACATCTGTTGCATGCAAGTCTTGCTGCCCCCGGCCTGTACCTTGAGCCGGAGCTGCGCGCTCTTGATGCCCGGAATGACAACCTTTCCTACATACCCTGCGTCCTGCACGGGGACGCACCAGAGGGCGGCATACAGGGTAATATCGCCAATATCCCCTCGCAGCTATTGGGCACGCTGAAGGGCTACCGGGTGTTTCTGTGCGGTGATCCGCCGATCGTGAATGCCCTGCGCCAGAATGTGTTTCTGGCCGGCACCTCGATGCAGGATATCTTCTCCGATCCGTTCGTGTTTTCACCACACGACTGATAAGATGCTTGCCTGCAATACTTGCCGGCCTTGCTGCATGCATTACATGTTCTTGCATCGCACCGGTTCGGGCGATACAGTGGCGCGAAGCTAAATTAGGGAGGCTTGAAAATTATGCATTTTGAAACCTTTGTTCCTGCTTTTCTTTTGTTTGCAGTGCTCGGACTGGTTCTGCCGGTTGTCCTGTCGAACATCGCTATGAATGGCCGCACGCACGGCTGATTAAAGCCAGATAAAACAAAACAGCCCGGCGGGAAACTGTCCGGGCTTTTTTTTGGTTCATCGCGGAAGTCCGGGAAAGGCGGCTTTGATTTTGAGGAAGAAGTATTCGTTATCGCGGAACCCATAGGCCATGCGTTTGATGACCTTGATTCGGTTGTTCATGCCTTCAAGGATGCTGGTGTTG